>Ga0315268_10001872_pt1 | contig 24175 bp, 23 predicted proteins | sample C1_top_MG_FD_204535 | JGI IMG/M metagenome (GOLD analysis project Ga0315268, IMG submission 204535) | Sediment microbial communities from Yellowstone Lake, YNP, Wyoming, USA - C1_top | ecosystem: Environmental > Aquatic > Freshwater > Lake > Sediment | place: USA: Wyoming | collected 2017-08-01
ATCTCGATGAATTCCGGGCGTTCCGGCCGGGGGCCGACTAAGGACATCTCGCCGCGCAGGATATTGACCAATTGCGGAATTTCATCCAGACGGGTCTTTCTCATGAAGCGGCCGAAACGCGTGACGCGGCTATCATTTTTCGTCGCCCATTGGGCGCCGTTTTTTTCCGCATCATTTATCATGGAGCGGAATTTCATGGCTAAGAATTCTTTGCCGTTCTTGCCGACTCTGATCTGCCTGAATATTATCGGTCCGGGACTTTCCAATTTTACGGCTAGCGCGATGAAAGGCATCAGCGGCGCGCTCAGAATCAAACCCAGGAATGCGCTGATAATATCGATCAACCGCTTGAAAATTTCAGAAGTCTTTTTGGCGTTTTCCGTCAGGTTTTCCAGAAACCAGCTCATTTCAATATGGTTGACAGGTATTTTCTGGGCTATGTGCTCGTAAAATCCATTGATATTATAGACGTCGATGCCCAGCGACAAACAGTCGAAAATTTTTCTGGCCGCCTCGTCGTCAGCGCGCAGATTTTCCGAGCTGACTAAGATGTCGATATGCTGATCGATGCAGAACTGCTTCAAATCAGCCGGCGCTTGCTCCAGTATCTGCGCCTGATAGCCTAGTTGCGGACGGCTTTTGATTTCATGCAAAAGCTCGCGCGACAAATCATTATTGCCGATAATGAGCACGCGATTGGCGATCTGCGGCGATTTGATCAGATTGTAGAAGATCTTTCTCCAACCGAAGAGCAATGCGGCAGTAAAAAGAATGTCGATAATCAAGACTTTCTGCGGCTTGATGGCCGGAAAAAGGGGAGTCAGGAAATAAAACAGCAGCACTGCCATGATGCCGTTGATGACCGTCGCCTTGGCGTAATTCGTCAGCAGAGATAAATTATTATAGCTGATTTTCAGATCATAAAGATCGGAAATGAAAAAAACTATCAGCCAAGCCAAGAAAATGAAGGAAAAGCCTTCGAAATGGTTTTCCCATAACTGAGGGTCTAAATTTAAGCCATAGCGGACTAATAATGTCAGATACAAAGCCAAGTACAGGCAAATGATATCGCCTGCTAAAAGGAATATTTTTTTTGTTTTTAAGATGATTCCGCTCATATTGATAAAGTAATTTATAACATAATCAGCCTAAAAATGCAACCGCCGTTTCTAATATGCGAACGGAATAAAAAATTTGAGCATAATCAATCCTGTATGGTATAATTAAGGCATGAAATGGACAATATTCATTAGTGTCTTATTTTTAGCGTCAGCCGCCTCAGCAAATGCGGCCCCGTCTTATTTTTCCCAGATTGACGCGCTTGCCTTGCCGTCTTCGACGTCCGGCCAAGGAGTGACTGTGGCGGTTTTGGATTCCGGCGTTGACATCGATCACTCTGATTTGAACGGCAGCATCTGGATCAATAAGGGCGAATCGATTTATCCGGACGGCTTGGATAATGATAATAACGGTTATATAGATGATATTTGGGGCTGGGATTTCACGATTCCGACGGACGGCACAGGCAGGAATGATCCGCGGCCGAAATACGACAGAACCTATGACCCCGGAGAATTCAGCCATGGAACAGCGATTGCCGGTTATGTCGCGGCCAAGGAAAATATTTTTTTTGATACTGCCGGTTTGGCGCCTCAAGCTAAAGTCATGGCTCTGAGGGTATTAAAGGGCAATGGCGAGGGAGAAGTCAGTCAGGTGGTTGATGCCATAAAATATGCGGTGAATAACGGCGCGAACATAATCAATCTGAGTTTTGTCGGGCCTGATAACGATGTTAAGTTGGAAGATGCGGTCAAATGGGCTTACGACCATAACGTAGTCGTCGTGGCGGCCGCCGGCAACGGCTTGGCTAGTTCCACGAGCGGCGTTAATCTTAATATTATTCCCGCCTATCCCGCATGTTACAGTTCTGACGCGGACAAAAAGCATTCATTGGCTGTCGCCTCCGTCGACTCGTCTGGAAAAAAGTCATCATTTTCCAATTTCGGCTCTAACTGCATTAATATTTCGGCGCCGGGAGAATCGCTTCGCGGCTTGGCATTTAGCTCGTCGACTTCCGGTGAATTGGGTTCCGGCTATGCTGTTTGGAGCGGTACGTCATTTTCGGCCGCGCTTGTTTCAGCCGGCGCAGCGCTTCTAAAATCAGCCAGGCATGATTTATCCGCCGGGCAAATCATCGATATCTTAATTAAGTCTGCCTCCAGCTTGTCTGCAGCGAATCCTAATCTTAATTCAGGCGAACTGGGTTCCGGCCAGTTGGATGTCAAAGCGGCCCTGAAAATGGCCATGGCCATACAACCGGCGCAATTGATCAAAACTAAAGATTTTCCGGCTGTATATTTCGTGGATACGAACGGGATTAGGCATCTCTTCGTGACGGGAAAGATTTATGACAGCTGGTTCAGTGCCTGGAAAATTCGGCCGGTGATCAATGTTATTTCGCAGGATGCTTTTGATGCCATTACGGCCGGGGCCAATATGACTGTCAGGCCAGGGCATCTCATAAAGTTCAATTCCAGTCCGGCTATATATGAGGTGTTGAGCGATAATAGCCTGTGCCGTGTGGCGAATTCTTCGGCTAGCCTGGCTCTATTCGGCATAAATTGGCAAAATAAAATTGTAAACTCATCCTTGGCCGACTATAGCAATTACACGATTAATAGCGAATGCATTCTTACCGCATCTTCATTTTTGCCGGCCGTTTTTTCTTCAGAATTAATAAGCGCGCAATGAAAAAAATAATTGATTTGATGGATATTTTTAACGGCAAATTCCCTCTGGCATGGCAATTCTTTAAATTTTGTCTGGTGGGCGCGAGCAATCTGATTATCTCTTTATTAATCTATTGGCTGCTGACTAGATTCTTATTTTGGCATTATATTCCCGCATCTATCGTCGGTTTTGTAATCGCTGTAACCTGGAGCTTTTTTATCAACCGCAAATGGACTTTTAAGCATCAGGGCGACGATCATGGGCGTCAATATTTAACTTTTGTGGCGGCTAATCTCATCGGCATGGCGATCAATCTGGCTCTGTTGGCTTTTTTTATTGAATTCTTAAAGATTTACGATATCGCGGCCCAACTGATTTGCTCTGTAATCGTAGCTTTCATTAATTTCGGCTTGAACCGATTTTGGACGTTCCGAAAGGCCTAAATTTGCTTATTTTCTTGCGTTTTGAAGTTATTGGTGATAAAATATCTTTGATTGAAATATGCTCAGTAATTGACTTTGCAAACTTTATAAACTTTCAACTTTAAACTATTTAATGTATGCCAGTTAAAAAAGCTATTTTTGACAAAAAAAACATCTTGGTCGTCGGTGGCGCCGGATTCGTCGGATCTCATTTGTGCGAAGAGCTGCTGAAGTCCAATAAGGTCATCTGCATCGACAATTTCATCACGGGAGATAATGCCAATATTTCGCATCTGTTGCAAAATCCTGATTTCCGCTTCATCAATCATGATGTCATAAAGCCGCTGGAGCTGGAAAGCTTGCTGGAGTTGGAGTCATTGCGCATCCCATTCCAAGGGATACAGGAGATATATTTTCTGGCTTCGCCGACCTCGCCTGCAGCTTACATGAAGTTCCCGCTGGAAACGCTGCTTGTCAATTCCGTCGGATTGAGGAATATGCTTGATTTCGCGGTGAAATACCAGGCGAAGTTCCTTTTCGCTTCTTCGCCGGCTGTCTATGGCAGCGGGACCGGCGAGATGCAAATCAAGGAATCTTATGTCGGTCCTGTCGATCAACTAGGCTCTCGCGCCGTGTTCGCTGAGGCCAAAAGATTCGGCGAGACTTTGACTAATACTTATCATCTTAAAGCAGGCGTAGATACCAAAATCGCCAGGATCTTCAATTGCTATGGCAGCCGCATGGGACTGGCCGATGGCCGGATGATTCCCGAATTGATTAAGGCGGCAGTGGAGCATAAGGATCTAGCGGTTTATGGCAAGGAAGCCGATACCACCTCATATTTCTTCATCGATGATCTTCTTCGCGGCTTAATCAAGCTTATGGGGGATAACGGCAATTCGCCGGTAAATCTGGCTTCTGAATGGAAAGTCAGCTTGAAGGAAGTGGCGGAAAAAGTAGTCGAATTGACGCAGTCAAAATCAAAAATTATTTTTCAGGAGCGCCCGGAACATTTTGATGCGCAGCCTCTGGCCGATATTACCAAGGCCAAAGAAGATCTAGGCTGGTTTCCGATCGTCCTTCTTGATGAAGGTATTAAGAAAACTATCGATTATCTCAGCGCTCAGGAAGGCATCAGGCGGCCGGAGAACGTGAACAAGATGTAGTATGAAACTTATTATAATTATTCCTGCCTTTAATGAAGCGGCGAGAATCGCTGAGGTCATAGGGGGAATAAAGTTGCAAGCCTCGGTTGATGGCGATATTTTGGTCGTTGATGACGGGTCGAGCGATGGCACTGCTGACCAAGCCAGGTCTGCGGGAGCAATCGTCTTGCGGCATAGGATTAATCGCGGCCAAGGCGCCGCCCTGAAAACCGGCATTGAATTCGCCAGCCGCTCGGGCTATGACACGGCGGTTTTTTTTGATGCCGACGGGCAGATGGATCCGGCTGAAATAAACTTATTGGTTGATAAGCTGGAGGAGGGTTATGATATTGTTTTAGGTTCGCGTAATCTGGGCCGATCCGTCGCCATGCCGTTTTCAAGAAAACTAATAAAAAAAATCGCGTTAATTTTCACTCGGTTGACTACTGGTTTGAAAGTCACCGATACGCACATCGGCTTTCAAGCTTGGAAACTATCCGCATTTAAGAAAATTATACTGAATCAAGATCGCATGGCACACGCCAGTCAGCTTTTGCACGAAATCGCAAGCAAGAAATTGAAATATGCCGAAGTGCCGGTGACGATCCGCTATGACGCCTACACACTTAAGAAAGGGCAGAAACTTTCCGGGGTTTTTAGAATACTTTGGGATTTATTAATTCAGTAAACTGTATATGCTTATACAAATTATTCTATTGCTGATTATCGCCGTGATCGTCGCGCGCTTGATTGCGAAGCTGCGATCGAAGGAATTATCGGGCAAGCAGTTCAGCGGCTGGCTATTTATCTGGCTGCTGGCGACGGTTGTCGTCATCTGGCCCGATCTGACTGTGCGACTAGCCAATTATGTGGGCATTGGCAGAGGGTCGGATTTGGTCGTCTATTCGGCCTTGATATTCCTTTTTTACTTCATTTTCCGTTTGCTTTTAAGGATCGAGAAAATGGAAAAGAATCTGACTAAAGTCGTGCGCGAAGACGCGCTCAAGAATCATGACTAATAATATTCAGACAAAGAAAGTCGCGATCGCGATCGTCACTTATAATTCGGCGGCCAAACTGCCGGATTTATTGGCATCTCTTTCAGAACAGAATTACCCTGAAGAATCAATTGATATAATCATAATCGATAATAATTCATCTGATGAATCTAAAGCAATCATCAAGCAGTCATCTTTGAATATCAGACTGATCGAGAATCGGGAGAATGTCGGTTTTGCTAAGGCGAATAATCAAGCCTATGAGCTGGCCAAGGAATTACGCGATGAATATTTGGTCTTACTGAATGACGATACGATTGTCGAAACTGATTGGCTGATGAATCTTATCGCATTAGCCGAAAGCGATGAGAAAATTGCCGCAGTGCAGGCGAAATTATTATTGTGGCCCGAAAAGGATCGGATCAATAGTTATGGCAATGCCTTGACTTTTTTAGGTTTCGCTTATTGCAATGATTACCAGCAGCCCGATAAGACCGGCGAGCCGTTCGAGGTGCCGTATCCTTCAGGCGCGGCCGTGGCGATCAAGATTAAAGTTCTGGAAAAGATTGGCTTGTTCGACGAGAAATTATTCATGTATCACGACGATGTCGATTTAGGATGGAGATTGAGGTTATTGGGATATAAGGTAATGTTGGAACCGTATGCTATCGTCTATCATAAGTACAGCTTCGCTAAGGCTTCCTACAAGTATTATTACATGGAACGGAACCGTTTTTATGTGGAGAGGAAGAATTTCAAAATTGCCACTTTGATTTTATTTTTCCCCGCCTGTTTTGCCATGGAACTCGGCTTATTATATTTTGCTGCGCGGAATGGCTGGTTCAAGGAAAAGCTTTCGGGCTACGCTTGGTTCTTTAAGAATCTAGGATATTTTTGGTCGCAGCGCAGCAAGATTCAGAAACTCCGACAAGTTAGCGATCGGGAAATCCTTAAACTATTTACGGGTTCGATTAAATTCCAAGATGTCGCTAACCCGGCCTTGGTTCATGTCGTAAATCCGATCATGGAAGCTTATTTCTGGATCGCAAAGAAGATTATCTTTTGGTAGATTATGTTAGATATCGCGATAATTTCATTTGGCAAAATGAAGGATAAGAATTATTCCGCTGCCGCTCAGGAATATCTGAAGCGTCTTTTGCCATATGCCAAAATTAAGATCGAAGAATTGCCGGCTGAATCATTCAAATCAGAGTCCGATAAATTGAAAGCGAAGAAAGTCGAAGGTGAGAGATTGACCGCAGTCTTGAAAAAATACCTGGATGCTGAGATATTCATTCTGGATGAAAATGGCACCGAGCTGACGTCGCAGAAGTTTTCAGAGAAACTTAAAGCAGGAGAGAGGAAGAAGTTAGTTTTTGTCATCGGAGGAACACTTGGTTTGTCGCCAGAGATTTTAAAGGGGAATAATACCAAGCTGGCTTTGTCGCAAATGACCATGCCGCATGAGTTGGCTAAAGTCATGCTGCTGGAGCAGATTTACCGCGGCGTCTGCATCAATTCAGGCAAACAATACCATTATTAGACTGCTTGATTTTTCGGTCGGAATATATTATAATGTAGGAACAAAATGTCATTCAAGGGTCTATGGTTCAGTGGTAGAACACGGCATTCGCATTGCTGAGACGGCGGTCCGATTCCGCCTAGATCCACACATGGATGGTTAGCTCAGTTGGTTAGAGCGCGCCGTTCACATCGGCGAGGTCGTAGGTTCGATTCCTATACCATCCACATTTTCTATATCATTCACGATTATGTCCAGTCTATATCTCTCAATCTTAGGCGCGGTGATCGTCGGATTAGTCTCGTTCATCGGGGCGGTCTCGCTTTTATTGCGCGGGAATTTTTTGAATAAGATCATAATTTATCTCGTCGCCTTTTCCGCCGGCGCGCTCATGGGCGGCGCGTTCTTTCATCTTCTGCCGGAGGCGCTCGACCAAGGCACTGAGCCGATTTCCGTCTTCATCTGGCTGATGGTCGGTTTTTGCTTGTTCTATATTATGGAACGCCTGCTGCGCTGGCACCATTGCCACGAAGGCGATTGCGATACTCACGAGCACCTGGGCTGGCTGAATGTCATCGGCGGCGGCATCCATAACATCATCGACGGCATGATCATTTTCGCTGCTTTTTCGGTTGATATCAATCTTGGCTGGTCGGTTTTGCTCTCTATTATTCTGCACGAGATCCCGCAGGAGCTGGGAGACTTCGGCGTCTTGATTTATTCGGGCTTTTCCAGGGCCAAGGCTTTATTCTATAATTTCGCTTCGGCCATTGTCGCGGTCATCGGCGTCTTTGTCGCATATTTCGTCAGCGGTTACAATCCGAATTTCCATTATTTGCTTCTGCCGTTTGCCGCCGGCGGATTCATTTACATCGCCGCCTCTGATCTGATTCCGGAGTTGCACAAGGATAACAATACCAAGCGCTCATTGATCAATTTCGCCTTGTTCGCATTAGCGCTGGTATTCATGTATTTTGCGAAAATATATTTTGAAGCTTAGCGATTGATGATTGAAGTTGAATTTTCCACTTTGGTCATTAATTACTAATATTCATCATATGATATCCAAGCGTGTTATTTTTTCGTTATTTTTTGCCGCCGCCAGCCTGCTGGCAGTATTTATTCCGGCCGCACAAGCTTCTTCGGCGACCGGCAGCAGCAATATTCTATACTACTCGCTCACATGCCCGCACTGCGCCAAAGTCGAGGCTTTTTTCGACGAAAACGGCGTGTGGAGCAAATATAGCATCATCAAGAAAGAAGTCTCGCAGAACCCGGCCAATGCCAAGGAATTATACGATGCTTTCGCCTTCCGTAATGTGCCGCCCGATCAAATGGGTGTGCCATACCTGATTTTTGAAGGCCAAGCTTTTTCTGGCGATGTCGATATTATAAATTTTTTTAAAGCTAAATTAGGAATTTCAACCGACAGTAATCCTGGCCAATCAGTTGTAACGCCGATCAGTACTCCGTCCGATGGCAAGGCGCATCTGACGATCCCGACAGTAGTAGTTGCCGCGCTGGCTGATTCAATAAATCCGTGCGCTTTTTCCGTCATGGTTTTTCTGCTCTTATCGCTTTTGGCGATAGGCGCCAGGAAAAGGATGTTGAAGGTCGGCATGGTCTATATCGTAACTGTGTACATCGTCTATCTCGCGGCCGGTTTGGGGCTGCTGGCAGTCTTTCAGGCGGTCAGCATTTTCAGCAAATACATCTTATATACGGCGGCCATTCTGGCGATCATCGCCGGCTTGATCAATATCAAGGATTTCTTCTTTTACGGCAAAGGCTTTTCCTTGGCCATTCCCGAGAGCAAGAAGCATCTGATGGATAAGTACATCAAGCACGCTTCAATACCCGCGGCGATAATTCTCGGCTTTTTAGTCGCGCTTTTCGAACTGCCTTGCACCGGAGGATTCTATCTGGCGATTCTGGCACTGCTTGCCAAAGAAACTACTTTCTGGAATGGTTTTGCTTATCTGGCATTCTATAATGTGATTTTTGTGGCTCCGCTTTTCATTATCCTTGCTGTCGTCTATAAAGGCGTCAAGCCGGAAAAATTAGAAGAGTGGCGCGTGGCCAAAAGAGGCTGGATGCGCCTTGTCATGGGCTTGGTCTTAGTCGGTCTTGGCTTGGCACTGATCTTCTTATTCTAACTTATGTCATTTTTCGATAAAGTTTTGAAATCATCCGGCAATACTTTATACTACCCCGGTTGCCTGACCAAATTCGTGGCCAAGGATATTTTGGATAATTATAAGAAACTGCTGGAAATGTCCGGGCAGGATTTTATCGTTTTGCCGGACAAGGAAGTCTGCTGCGGCTCGCCGATTCTCAATGCCGGCTTTCCTGAAGACTTCAAGAATCTGGCGGAAAAAAATCTCGCCTTGTTTAAGGAATATAATATCACAAAGATCATCACGGGCTGTCCTTCCTGCTATAATATGTTTAATGTTGAATACCGGGAATTATTGGGGGAGAAATGGGATATCGAACTAGAGCATATGACGACTCTGCTTTTGAAGCTCGTTAAATCAGGAAAATTGAATCTGCCTGATTTGAAGATCAGGGCAACTTATCATGATCCATGCCACTTGGGACGCTATAGCGCAATCTATGAAGAGCCGCGCGATATCTTGAAGTTGATGGGCGTCGATCTGCGCGAAATGGTTCTGAACCGCGAATTCGCCTTCTGCTGCGGCGCAGGCGGGGGAGTGCAATCCAACAACAAGGAATTGGCGGAGAAAATCGCGGCTGAGCGGGTGTCCCAGGCGCTCGATACTGAGGCCGAATATATCATCACGCCTTGCCCGATGTGCACTTATAATTTGCGCAATGGCGCTGGCGAAAAAATGAAGGTCGTGGAATTTTCCGATGTGCTATTGGGCAAGATTTAATTTATGAATAAATCATTCGTTTACGAATATCTAAATAAGCGCGATGCTGCCTTATCGAGAGAAAAGCAGGCGCTTTTGGCGACTGAGCTTTTTGAGCTTAAGAAAAGCGCCATGGCGAATTTGAAGGAATTAATGCAATCAGCTAAAGATAATTTGGAAAAGAATGGCGCGGAAGTTTATATCGTCAAAAATAGCCAGGCAGCAGCCGAAAAAATCAAAGAATTGACTTCTGAGTCTAAAATAATCGTCAAAAGCAAATCAAACTTTTTGGATAACTTGAAAATCAAGGATTTCTTGGGCGAACGCTTGACTGAGACTGACCTCGGCGCTTATATCGTGTCGCAGATCGGCGGAGAAAGCGATCATCCGGTTCTGCCGGCGATCGATTTGACGGCTCAAGAAATCGCCGAAGGTTTCTCGAAAAAATTCAACCGCGAATATCCTAAGGAAGCCAAGGCTTTAGTCGATGTTTTGAAGCGTGAGATTAGAGAGAAAATCCTAACTGCTGATATCGGCTTGACCGGCGCCAATGCCGTTACTGCCGACGGCCAGATTATGTTACTGGAGAACGAGGGGAACATCAGCCTGATTACGCGTCTGCCCCAAACCCACATAGCAGTTTGCGGCATCGAAAAGATTGTTGCCACGCCGGAAGAAGCGATGAAAGTCGCTAAAGCCGCGGTCGTCTGGGGCACGGGCCAGAGCTGGCCGTCATACGTCAGCTTGATCGGCGGGCCGTCTAAGACTGCTGATATCGAGAATGAGCTCGTCCAAGGCGTCCAGGGGGCTCAGCGGCTGATTCTCATTCTGGTCGAGGGTGAAGTTTTTGAATCCGTTGGCAGCGAGCTTGAGAGTATGTTATACTGTATACATTGCGGGGCGTGCTATGATCTGTGCCCGACTTGGAATTGTTCGGGAGAAATGCCTAAAGTCAGGAGCGAAAAGACCATATTCAATTGCACGCTATGCCAGAATTGCACTTTCAATTGCCCGGCTAAGATTGATTGGCAGAACATTGCCAGGATCAGACGCAGCCATTTTACGATGCAAGACTTGAATACTGAGCATAATCTCACGATGATCGACAATGTCAGAAAACACGGCAATCCTTTCGGGGAAATCGGCGAAGGCCAGCCGCCAGAATTATTTTGTTGTTAGAATTTTAATCATATATATGGAACAAATCAAAAATTTTTTTAGGCAAATCGCCGGCAAGATCGGTGATGCAGCCAAAATGGTCAAAGACAAGATATTCTGGAAGAAAGCTGAGGCGGACAGACAGGAAAAAATAAGAAAGGGCTTGGTTTTAGGAATTATTGCCGCCATCATAATAATTTTGGCCGCCTGGCTGGTCATTGCTAAGATGGCGCCTAAGCCGGTGGAAAAAAATATCTCCAATCAGATTGCCGAGGCTAAGCTTACGATAGTGACGACGCATTCTTGCGGCAAAACCTGCTGGGATCCGCAGTTATTTACGGATGCCTTAGCTTCCCAGGGCATTAAGATCGATGACAAAGAAACAGTTTACGTCGATAGCTGGTGGCCTTTCAGCTCGGGCAAAAATCTCGCGGCACAATATAAGATTACCAAGGTTCCGACCGTCATCGTGGCATTTGCCGGCAGCAATCAGCCGGATATAAATAAATTTTTCAGTCCGACGCTTGGAACAGTGGTCAATGGAAAATTCGTGCTGACAAAAATATTAGCGCCGTATTTCGACCTGGGCGCCAATAAGATTAAAGGCATCATCAATGTGACATATTTGACAGATCAATCCTGCACTCAGTGTTATGATGTCAAGAAGCATGAAACTGCTCTCAAGAATCTTGGCGCTTCTACCGCTAATAGCCAGTCTGTTGATATCTCTTCGCCGGCCGGACAGGATTTAGTCAATAAATATAAGATCACGAAGGTCCCCACAGTCATCGTAACCGGAGAAGTAAGTGAATATACGATTCTCACTCAAGCCTGGTCTGAGGTCGGCACAATCGCCGCTGACGGGACTTATATCTTTACCAACTTGGATCTGATGGGGGACTATTTCAAAGATTTGGTCACTGGCAAAATCATTAAGGCTAATCCGCCGGCGGCAACCGCGACAACTCCCGCAGCGACTAAATAATATATATTTTCAAAATCCTCTCGATCAAATCGGGAGGATTTTTTTGTCTATATTGACAAAATGCTTCAATTCGTCTAGTCTATAAATACGAATTATCAATCGGGCGAAGCTCAAAGGAGGAAGGTATGAGAACTGTAGTGTTCGGGTGTTTTGGCAGTAAGATTAAGATTGCAATTTGGGCTGAAGATTGGGTTGAAGTAAATTGGAAGGCAGTGAAGCATAAGGCTTGGCAGGAGCTGGCGAAAAAGCTGCGCCAGCCAGTGTCTAAGCTCAAAAAAACATATTGCCCCATCAAGAATCTTAATTTTGATCTGGATCGATTACCGGTAGTAATTCTTTGATTCCTTAGCACGTTATCCAACCTCGGAAATTTTCCGGGGTTGATTTTTTTGCCCAAAAATGACATTATATATGTATATGAAATTGTATATAGTTGCCACTCCGCTAGGAAATTTAAGCGATATTACGCTGCGGGCTTTAGATATCCTGAAGTCGGTGCCTTTGATCGCTTGCGAGGATACGCGCGTTTCCTCGAAGCTCTTGCAGTCTTATGAAATTAAGACCAAGACGATTTCTCACCATCAGCACAGCACGCCGGCAAAGATCGGCATTCTTTTGGATAAATTGAAGGAAACCGGAGAATTGGCCCTAATAACTGACGCTGGCACGCCCGGCATTTCCGATCCCGGCAACTATTTTATCTCTGAGGCAGTCAAGAAATTCGGCAAAGAATTGGAAGTGATCGCTATCCCCGGGCCGTCAGCCATCATTGCTGCGCTTTCCATTTCCGGTTTGCCGACTGATAAATTCTTGTTCCTGGGATTTTTGCCGCACAAGAAAGGCAGAGAAACAATTTTCAAGCGCATTCTCGAGAGCGAAGAAACCGTGGTTTTTTATGAATCGACTCATCGCATCATGAAAGCTCTGGAGAAGCTGGCTGAAATCATGCCGGATGATCGGCGCATCGTCGTCTGCCGCGAGCTGACCAAGAAGTTCGAGACGACATACCGCGGTAATGCCAAGCAGATTCTGGCGGCACTCAAAAACGGCATCACTAAAGGTGAGTTCGTCGTCATCGTCGCAGGAAAATAATTCAGCCTGTTAAATAAAAATTTTAATCGAGCATTCCAAATAAATCGCTATAATTATTTATTAAGTCAAGCTAATTTAAAGACTATAATTTGTTAAAATTTTATTTAAATTTTTATTAGAAATTTAAATTATTAAACAGGGTAAATATGAGCAAATTCTACATCACAACCCCCATCTATTACAGCAATGCCGAACCGCATATCGGCTCGGCTTATCCGACCATCGCGGCTGACGTCTTGGCCCGTTTCCATCGTTTGAAGGGCGACGAAGTCTTTTATCTGACTGGCGTGGACGAACATGGCGCGAAGATCGCTGATACAGCAGCAGAGCAGGGCATGGCGCCGCAAATATTCACTGATCTGATGGCCGCAAAATATCAGGAATGCTGGGATGAATTGGATATCTCTCATGATGATTTTATTCGCACCACATCAGCACGCCATAAGGACGGCGTCACCAAATTGCTCAAGAAGCTGAAAGATGCTGACGCGATTTACGAAGGCGTCTACTCCGGCTATTACTGCAAAGGCTGCGAAGCTTTTAAGACGGAAAGAGAGCTTGAGGATGGCTGCTGTCCGACTCACAAAACAAAAGCGGAGATGATCGAAGAAAAAAATTATTTTTTCAATCTGAAGAAATATCTGCCGCAATTGGAAAAATTAATCGATACAGATGAGATAAAAGTACTGCCTGAATCCAAGAAGAAAGAAGTCTTGGGATTATTCAAGCAGGAGATGCATGACTTTTCCATTTCGCGCTCATCGCTCAAATGGGGCATTCCCATGCCTTGGGATGAAAGCCAGGTGGCTTACGTCTGGGCTGACGCGCTTTCCAATTATATTACGGCTTTGGGTTTTGGCTCGCCTGATGAATCCAAGTTTGATAAATTCTGGCCGGCCGACGTGCACATCGTGGGTAAGGATATCATTAAGTTCCATTGCGTCTACTGGCCAGCCATGTTGCTCGCCGCCGGACTGCCTGTACCAAAAGCGGTATTTGCCCATGGCTTCTTTACTGTTGACGGGCAGAAAATGGGCAAGTCGATGGGCAATGTGATCGATCCGCTCAATTTGAAAAAGGAATTCGGCACTGATGCGACCAGGTATTTATTGCTGTCGCAATTCCCGTTCGGTCAGGACGGCGACATCAAAGCCAGCCAATTTGCCACTCAATATAATTCTGATTTAGCCAACGGCATCGGCAATTTCGCCAGCCGCGTCACGGCCATGGCCGAGAAATATTTCGGCGGCCAAGTCCCGCCGCGCTCCAGCGAGCTCAAAGATCAGGTAGATCAGATCTGGCAGTCATACCAAGCCGCCTTGCATGAATTCCAAGTCGATGGTGCGCTTGCCGCAGTGAAGAAGTTGAATGACCTCGGCGATGGCTACGTAGAAATGAATAAGCCGTGGGAGTTAGCCAAGACCGATCAGGAACGCTTGAAAGAAGTCATTTATAATTTATTAGAAGCTTTGCGCCATTTGGCGCTAATGCTGTGGCCGATTATGCCCGAAACCGCTGAAAAAATCTTTGCCGCCTTGGGACAGAGTGATTTCTCCGTAAAGAAAATTTCTGAGCTGCAGGTCTGGGGACTTTTGGAACCGGGCAGCCAGGTCAGCAAGAATGAAGCGCTTTTCCCGAGGATACAGTAGAATTTGTAATTTTCAATTTTTAATTTTATAAATAATTTTTAATTCATTAATTATTAAAAATTAGAATATTCAGACATTATTTAAAAATTATAAAATTATAAAATTTAAAAATTAACACGCATATGACTTTTACCATAATTGATGTGGTCCTTATAATTATCTTCTTCGGCTTCGTGTTCGGCGGTTTCGCTCTGGGGCTGATCCGCGCTGTCGGCGCCATTGTCGGCCTGGGCGTAGGAACTTGGGTAGCGGGTCATTATTTCATGCCTTTCGCCAACTGGCTGACGCCATTTTTAGGCGGCAACAGCTCAATCGCCAATATCATCGCATTCTTGATTATTTTTATCATTGTAAACAGGCTGGTGGTCCTTGTTTTCCATTTGATCGATAAGGCCTTCCACATTATCGCCATCATTCCTTTCCTGAAGTCGCTGAACCGCATCGGCGGAGTCATTCTGGGCGCGGCCGAAGGCATATTGACGATAGGCGTCCTGATTTATGTTATTGCCAAATTTGCGCCGGGCTCCGTTTTTGTTGCCAGCCTCGATAATTCCCAGATCGCCCATTATCTGGTCTTTGCCGCACAATGGCTGATTAAATTATTGCCACAGGCTTTCTCAAATATCACGTCTGTATTTTAATTTCGTTGTCATCTCGACCGAAGCTATGTAATTATAGCGAAGTGGAGAGATCTGCAAAGATTCAAATTTCACTGTTACTATTTAACATACTTATTGATTAAGACCTCGTAGTACCTGGCCTAATTTGCAGATCCCTCCACTGTGTCCGGATTACCGGACTTCGGTCGGGATGACATTGAGTGTATTAAAAATTAAGTAATTATAAATGTTAGTTGATTCCCATTGCCATATAAATTTCATCTCCTTCAAAGAGGATGGCGAAAAAGTCATCGCTGATTTTTTGCGCGATAATTATGCCTTGATGATTGTCGGCTCCCAAGATACCAGTTCGCTCAGGGCGATCAAGTACGCTGAAAAATTTGATAAAGGAGCTTATGCGGCAGTCGGCTTGCATCCGATAGATTTGATTGAGCCGGAGGAGGGTACTTTGATTATGGATGGCAAGCCCGTGACTTATAAAAACCGGCAGGAAGATTTCGACCGCGCTAAATATTTGGAGATGGCCAAGTCCTCCGATAAAGTCAAAGCCATCGGCGAAGTCGGCTTGGATTATTTTTATTTCGATAAATACTCAGCAGAGCAGATTGCGGGCTTCAAGATTAAGCAAGCTGAAGTCTTGCGGGGTTTCATCGGCTTAGCCGAAGAATTAAATCTGCCGCTGATTCTACATTGCCGCGGCGCTAAAGAAGATCCGGCAGGAGCTTATGCTGATTTATTGCAAATTCTAAAAGAAGAAATCACAAGCGGAAGAAAAATCCAAGGAACGGTGCATTGTTTCGGAGGCAATATGGAGCAGTCCAAGGAATTCTTATCATTAGGCTTGTATATCGGCTTCACCGGTATCATCACTTTTAAGAAAAAATCAGAAGAGCTGCAAGCGATAGTTAGAAATACTCCGCTTAATAAGATATTAATTGAAACAGACGCGCCGTTTTTATCGCCTGAGCCGCATCGTAGCGAACGTAATATCCCTTTGTACGTCGAATACGTGGCTAAGAAGATTGCCGAACTCAAGCAGTTAAGCTTCGACGAAGTGGCTGAAGCGACGACAGAGAACGCTAAGAAATTATTCAACATCTGATATGTGGCTGATTATTTTTCTTATATGGCTGGCAATCGCGGCTTGGCTGAGCGAAAAAATACTTTCTAAGATATTCCCCGCTAGCTGGATCAATTGGGTGCTGGCTGTTTTTTTGCCGTTATTTTTCTTAGGACCGATAGCCAATATTTTTACGGCCTGGTTCAAGTTGACGGAAAAATCATTTCTTTTTTGCCTCGCTTTAATTCTGGCTGTACTTGGCGCTTTGGCTTATCGTTTTGCAAAAGAACCATCCGTCAAAATCGAGGCGGAGACGGCAAAAGAGAATAGTTTGCCGATTTGGCTTTGGGTCGTTTTCCATTTATTGCTTGTTTTATCCGCATTCTTCATATTTAAATCTGTTAGCGGCAGTAATCTGACCGGCCCATGGCAAGTCTTGCCGATCTGGTATCTGTTATCGACTGGGGCCGCCGGTGCGATTATTTTTTACGGCATTTTGAAGGGTGAGAGAACTATTCGCCTTCTGATCAGCATAATTTTATTTTCTCTTTTAGTGCATGGCTATCTGCTGGTTTATTCCAATGGCTTCGGTGGCGATCGTTTCCGGCATTTAGGTTCCGAAGTAAGGATTATGAGCGGGCTGGAATACCAGCCGACATTGCAGACGAATATTATCTGGTGGGCCAAGCTTGGCCCGATCAGCGTGCCTCAGGCGCTTATCGACAGTTCGAAATTATCATATGGCACTCAGTGGTCATTGGAGGTGATAGTATCTGAAATCACGGGCTGGCCTGTCTTCCAGATTAATAGATTCCTTCTGCCCCTCTTATGGGCGACTATTTTGCCACTTCTGATTTATTTGAGTGCCGGGCTTATCAAACCTGCCCGTAATGCTCCGCATAGCGATGCAGGCGGGTCCAAACGAAAATTTGCTCTACTCGCGGCACAACTGTCTTCCGGGCTGTATTTATTGCAGTACTATGGTAGCCAGGGCTTACCGGCTGCTTATGGCTTGCTTTGGCTAGCCTTTATTCTTGCCTTATTGCTTTCTTATCTGAAACGCGCTAGCCACCCGCTGTTGGGGCTAATTATCTTGGTTTTATTGCTGATGTATTTTAATTATTCTTTATGTTTTATATTAGCCCTGATAATCTTTGCCCTCGCTTGGACTATGAAGAATCGGCCTCATTGGACTGCAACTGTGGCAGTAGCGTCGGCGGCAGCACTGATGCTCTTGGATTATTTTTCCGCTTCGGCCTTCAGTCTGACCTGGCGCTCGCCATTTGATGCTGTTTTGAGCAGCAATCTGATTTATTTCAACGCTTTCGTTCATAATTTCGGGTTGGCGCGATTTGCCATCGATGCGGCCCTGATTGCAATAATAATTGCGCTGATCGCGTGGTCGGCCTTTAATGCTGTTAAGTCTAAAAATAAATCTTGGCAACTGGTTTGCTGGATATTTTTAATTCCGCTGGCGGCTTATCTGCTTTCAACCGCGATTTTTTCCGGCGATCATCTGCTCGCCCGCCGCTTGACGCTTTTCGTCGATCTGCCGCTAGTCTTCATTCTCGCCTGGCTGATCGACTCTTATTTGTCCAAGATCAAACCGGAATTAGCCGCCATTGTTTTGGCAGTCGCTTTTATGCTAGTCTATTATTCCGGGCCGACTCTGGATATCTCCATCAGTAATGACGATCTGTCCTCAGCTAAGCGGATGCTGCCGTCTGTTCTGGCCAACCCTTCAGCTTGTCTCAAGCTGCCGGAACCGGTAATACTCTCATTGGAGTACCTCTCTGCTAAACAATTTCAGGAAACTATTAACAACCAAAATTGTCAAAAATAATTTTAATATAATAAAATTCGTTCCCGATTAAATCGGGACGTAATTATTAAGATATGGATTGTATCTTTTGCAAAATCGTGGCAGGCGAATTGCCGTCGTATAAAGTCTATGAGGATGACCAAGTGTTGGCTTTTCTTGATATCACGCCGGTCAATCCGGGCCATGTTTTAGTCATATCGAAAGAGCATTTTGTCAGCATGCTTGAATTGCCGGACGATCTCTTATGCGCTTTGGCGAAGGCGGTGAAAAAAATCGCACCAGCTGCCCTTAAGGCCGTGGATTCCAAAGCATTCAATCTTGGACTTAATAATGGCGATGACGCGGGCCAAGCTGTTAAACACTTCCATTGGCACATTATGCCGCGCTTCCCAGGCGATAATTATAAACACTGGCATGGCCAGAAATATGAAGCAGGCCAGATCGAGCGAGTGATGGAGAAGATCAAGGACAATCTCAAATGAATTATAAAAGCCCCGAAGGAAACTTCGAGGCTTGCGTGTTTTATTCCGGAATGTACTCGCCGCGCACCAATCTCGGGACGTGAACTTTCATTGATTCGATTGCCCATACTGCTACATCGGCTTCGAAAAACATCTGCTTGGCGATACCGATGGACTGTTCCCATTCAGTAATTCCGAGCTTTTCGAATCTTTCTTCCCAATCCAGATCAATGATGACTTCTTTGATGCCGGCGCCGATGATGGCTGTGGCGCATCTGTCGCACGGCGTGCCGTTGGTATAAATGCGGCAGCCATGCAGCGGTATGCCGATGTTAGCCGCGTTGTAAACCGCATTGGCTTCGGCATGCGCAAACCAGAAATATTTAAGAGGCCTCTGCTGTCTTTCCGGCACGTTGTCATTGACGCCGCGAGGGAAAGAATTGTAGCCGACAGATCTAACCTCATGATCCGGCCCGACGATGATGGCGCCGATATGCGTGCTTTTATCTTTGCTTAATTGCGCGACGCAATATGCCATTTGCATGAATACTCGGTCTCGCTTACTGCCAATTCTGATTTCCACGATTTGCTCCTTTTTTGTTGCGGTTGATTGCCAAGGTGCTAAGTACTATTGGATATTTAACTTGAATATTCCCGATTTGTCAACAGAGTAAAATAAGTTATTGCCGGCGCGATCGATTGAAAGATGAGAAGTTGCAGCGGCAGCGACTGACGTGATATTTCTGAATTCCCGGTTATCAAGCTCGATTATCTGGATCTTATTTTCTGACGAGAATATCAGATAACGGCCGTCACCGTACCAAATGGCGGAAGAAATGGGCGATCCGAGGCGGGTGATAAGTTCCGGATCGCTTTTGGATAAATCGTAGATATAAATTTCATAATCGTTATAAAAAATCAGCGAGTTGGAATTCAGCCAGTCAAAATTATTGGCTTTGGCTTGGATTGTCTTCACTTGGCGATTCAGATCAATAATGTATAAATCGCCTGTATTGTTGGCTGCAATCAATCTTCCGCCTCTAATGTCTCGTATGTGGCAATTGGCGCAATTAATTTTTTCTATCGGGGAAGGATTATTGTCGTTGAACGATTGCCTGTTTAAGACGCCGGAAGAAATGAAGTAAAGGTTTTTATTGTTAAGATAGAAATCAGATGTCGCTAAGCCCTTAAGGACGCTTTGCGTCTTGAGTGTCGATAAGTCTATGTTTGACAAGCCGGTCTTATCCAAGGCATAGAGGCTATCGGCAGATGCGTCCCATTTGATGCTGGTGTAATCCTGAGCAGGCAACTTCTTATCGCTTTTAGCCAGAGTATCGACTAGAAAATAGGCCTGCTTGTTGTTTTTAATAGCGACTGCCAGGAGATATCGGCCGGAAGGGGAGAATGATTGAAGTTTTAAGGAATCATAGCCTGTAATTTGGACGATATTGCTGAAGTTTCCGCCGGAAATCTCTCCGAATAATCCGCTGTTGATGTCGAGCAAGTCGATGCTGTCGGTGCCGTTAGATATGCCGACAATATTTTTGTCAGGCGAGATAAGCCAGGATGACGCAGTGCTTGTGGCCAACGTCGTTGGCGCAGATTTTTTCCAGAGTATGACTTTCTCCGCGAAGGTTGTGCCGTTCTCGTAAACTGCTAATTTTTTCTGCCAATCATAATAACCGTTCTTGCTCAGCTTGATTTCATAATCTCCCGGCAGGAGCTTTTCAATTTTGGCCGGCGTCTGGCTCGAAGCATATTTTATCCCGTTCAAATAAATATCAGCGCCGCGCGGGGCAGAAGTCACAGATAATATGCCGGTCTTCTGCACTCTGCCCTTGGTGAAATTATAACGATAGCCCATCGTGTAAAGGATGATGAGCGGAGCAGCGACCAGGAATATCACGATGAAGGAAATGTAAATGATCCGTCGATGCAGTATATTCATAAATCTTTAGACGCTGATTTTTTCTATTTTGGCGCCCAATTTTTGCAGGCGGCTGACGACATTTTCGTAGCCGCGCTCGATCTGATAAATATTGTCGATATTAGTCGTGCCTTTGGCTGCCAGTCCGGCCAAGACCAAGGCCATGCCGGCGCGCAAGTCTGGCGACTCCAAGGTACGTCCGGCAAGGGGAGTCGGACCGGAGACGATGACGCGATGCGGGTCGCACATAATGATATTGGCGCCCATTTGCGTCAGTTTGTCGGTGTAAAATAATCTGCCCTCATAAATGACTTCGTGGATCAGTGACATGCCCTCGGCTTGCGTCATCAAGACAGTGAATGGCGCTTGCAGATCGGTCGGGAAACCGGGATATTCATGGGTGCGTAATTCTGTCGCCAGGATTTTTGACGGATGCGTCTTGATCCAGGTGTCGCCGATTTCCAGCTTTGCGCCGGTTTTTTCTAAAGTCGTTAAGAAAACTTCCAAGTGTTTGGGATTGCAATTAGTAACAGTAACTGAGCTGCCGGTAATAAGCCCCATGATGACGAAGGTTCCGGCCTCGATACGGTCGGGAATGATTTCGCAGTTGCCTCCGGATAATTTTTCCACGCCTTCGATCGTGATGACCGGCGTGCCGGCGCCGGAAATCTTGGCGCCGCAGGAATTTAAATAATCAGCCAAGGCGGAAATTTCCGGTTCCATGGCGGCGTTGACGATCGTCGTCACGCCTTCGGCCAGAGTCGCGGTCATCATCAGAGATTCGGTAGCGGTCACCATGACCCAAGGCATGACGATCTTGGCGCCGCGCAATTTTTTGGCGTGCAGAGTGAAGTGGTCATCGTGCTCGGAAATTTTTGCGCCCAAGGCTTCGAAGCCGGAGAGGAACATATCGATCGGACGCTTGCCGATGATACAGCCTCCCGGATGCGCCATAGTCACTTCGCCGAATCTAGCGAGAAGCGGTCCAGCGAACATGACTGATGTCCTGAGCTTGCGGACCAATTTGGCATCCGGCTCAGTCTTATTGATCCCAGCCGTTTCTATTATGACTTTTTTTTCTTCGCGTTTGATCGTCGCGCCCAGGTCAGCCAGTATGTCCAGCATGCGATTGGTGTCTTCGATTTCGGGGAAGTTTGTGATGGCGCAGGGCTCGGCCGATAAAACGCAGGCGGCCAAAACCTTCAGCGCCTCGTTCTTGGCCCCGGCCACGGCAATCTCGCCCGATAATTTATGTCCGCCTTCTATAACGTATTTGTCCATAAGAATAGTTGTTTTACTCAATATATGCTACCATTTTTTGCTGATTAAGTCAAAAAAATGCCGGCAATCGCTAAGAGGCGATTGCCGGGTAATAAAAGGACGAGTACGACGGAGTACTATGGCATCAGCGTCAAGATGTTTCTGACGCCGGGGAATACGTCCACGCGGAAGCGTGTAACGTAAGTCTCTCTGCCGCTGGTGTAGGCGTACTCGCTGATGAGGTACTCAGCGAATGAGCGGATAATGCACTTGTTCGTCGAATGGGCGGGCGCTTCGACGCGGACGACTTCTTTCGTAATGGCGGTATTTTGGAAATACACCACCATGTCAGTCCCGGTTTGGTTGTCTACCAGCCGATACTCAAATTTCGGCTGGTTCGGCCTGTGGGTAGCGCAGCCAACGCTTAATGCGAATAGTGCGATCATTACCAGCATCTTGATTTTCATGGCAGTTCTCCTAACTCCTGAACGGGAGTATTGTTTGCCCTTGTTGTATTTGTACTATAAACATAAGTATATCATATATTAGTAAATTTGTCAAGAGCTTTGTCCACTTTATCTCAATATTTGACCTAATTTAGATAATAAAAAAGCCGCTTTTGGCGGCTTTTTTTGATGATTTGCTGGCTTGTTAAAATTTACAAGCGTAAGGAGGCAATTGAGCTTTGCAAGCCGAGGTGTCGAAATAATTGTTCGTGCCTATTTTTTGCATATTGCAGCCGCAAGCTGAGATATGTAAATGATCGAACTCAGGAAAAATTGTCAGCTTACACTCCGAAGCTATGGCGTTTATTTTTGTTTTATCAGTATTGTCTGTGTCTACGCTATTATTTTTAATCGGATTGAAATCGACGGCAAATGCCGGATTGATAGTATGGCAATCATATGCGGCAATGCCTTGTTCGCGGCAACGCCCGAATGAAATGAATTGGATGCTGACACCTGGCAATTGTCGGCCGACTCCGTCCAGAAGACAGCTTATGCCGTCTTGCATCGGCTGGGATAATGGGGGTCTAGCATCAGGAGTGCACTCGTAGATGCCGCTGCCCGCCGGCTGGATCGTCGGATAAAGATTGAATGTTTGATTCGCAGCTGGCGCTGATATATGTCCGCAATACATCACATATCCATTAGCTGTTATCGAGATGCCATAATCGCTTTTCTCTAGATTGGCAAAAGTGAATTTACCGTCGGCAACAGTCGTTTGGGGCGGCGGGTTTTTAGCGCCGCTTGCTGTCGGCAGTTTGACTAGGGTAACGTTGGCGCCGGAGATGGGAGTGGGGCCGGAATTGCCGCCGAAGTCAATGGTTTTAATGTTTTGCAGAACCGTTCCGGAAATAGATATTGGAGCGCTGTTGCAATCATTATTAGAATTGCAGGTCGTGTTGGCGCCGCACCAGTTAGGTTGGGATAATAAACTATTTGTACTTGGCAGGCCTTGGCATTGTGCTTGGGTCATCTGCCCGCTGCTTTTCTTGTATTTCTGCATGAAGTACGGCCAGATTTTCTCTTTGTAAGTGCAGCAGCCCACGGGCGGAGTGCATTTCTTGTCGCAATCGGCGCTGGCATAGCAGCCTGCAGTTCCTATCGCGCATTGCTGCTTATAGCATCTGTTATCGGCGCATTTATATGTGACGGCAGGCTGCTTGCAAGCCTTCAAGCAATCACTAGAGCCGGAGGCGGTATTTTCGTAGCAGTTGTTGGCGGGGTCGCTTTTAGTGCATCCCGGAGCGGAAATACAACTGTTCTTATCATCATTGCATTTGATGAATTTAGTCGGCTTGTTGCATTTGGAAGTACATTCTTCTTTGGTCGTGTAACAGCCAGGCTCTTTGTATTTGCAGGCAGTCAGTGATGGAGCGCAATCGTAGTTGTTGTTGCAGCGGTAGTATTGAGGAGGAGCACAGGCTTTATTGCAAGCGTCTAGATCGGCTCTGCAGCCTAATTCATTTGAAGTGCAAGCCACCGTGGAAGGATTGCCGCATTTCCCGCCGAGTTGGCAGCGGTAGTATTGAGGAGGAGTACAGGCTTTATTGCAGGCGGTCAGGTCGGTGGAGCAGCCGCTTTCTCCCGATTTGCAGAGGGCACAAATTTTGCTGGCAGTATCGCAGCGATAAGTCGGCACGGTCGCTGCCGACGGACATGAGCTTTCTCCGGGACAGAAATAATGCGTGCCTTGCAGGCCGCCCACGATGCGGCGGCAATCAGCCCATGAATATTCGTCTCCATGCATCAATGAGTTTAGGCAGCCTTTAGTATCCGCTGAAGTCCAGCATGTTCCATCGCTATTGCTGCCTTGGACGACTTCCGGATGCTTGTCAATATAATCGAACGTATAACAGCCATTGCCAGGCGGAACATGCTTGTTCTGAGATAAAACGCTTATTACGCCGGCCGCTGCAAAGGCCAAAGAAGAAATAATGGCTAC
>Ga0315268_10001873_pt1 | contig 24173 bp, 8 predicted proteins | sample C1_top_MG_FD_204535 | JGI IMG/M metagenome (GOLD analysis project Ga0315268, IMG submission 204535) | Sediment microbial communities from Yellowstone Lake, YNP, Wyoming, USA - C1_top | ecosystem: Environmental > Aquatic > Freshwater > Lake > Sediment | place: USA: Wyoming | collected 2017-08-01
TGACGAAGAGTTCGGGAAACTCGCCAAGCGCTACCGCGCACTCACCGGCGATACGCCTTTCCAGACAGAGGCCGAGCAAGGCGCGGAGATAGAATCGTCTGCAAGGATGATAGTCGGCAAAGCCACGAAGATAAGGGAAGGCTCGCCAGAGTGGTTCGCGCAGATCGCGCTCGCAGCTGTTGGTGAAGGCAACCTGCAGGCGGCAAGCGTAGCACTCGCGCTCGCCATGCTCGAGCGTGCGCATAAGGGGGCGGCAACCGAAAAGAATTCGCCCGAGTATAAATACGTGTTCGAAGAGATCATCGACAGCTTGAAAAGCCCAGAATACCGCAAGAAAATAAACGATACGATCGCCTCGGCATGGAAGAAGGCGATAGCTGTCCAGGCAGGGTTCTCTGATATCGATGACCTGGAGAAGATGTTCGAAGGCAAGGGCGTTGGCGCCAATAAACGCGGAGTCGCCATAGTGCTCGACGGCCTTGCGACAGCAAGGCAGAGGCTGGAAAACAAGGATATCGAAGCCGGGCTCAGGCTAATTTCCATGATGAAGCTCTATTCCTCCCTGATAAGCGCGAACAAATGGGGCCAGTTCCCAGCCCGCGCTGCCATGGAGGATGCAATGGTCCAAGAGATACTCCAAGGCAATGCCGGCACGCTTTTCGCGCTCGCCCAGACGCAGAACGAGCTCGGCACCAGGTCAGCATCCCTGCGCGATACGGTCTCGAGATGGAAAGGCCTGGATCGTGAGAAGAAATTCATGGGGCAGATGCTCGGCCGCGTGGATGAACTGACAAAGGCAAACCAGTTCATAGAGGCATCAGAGCTTTTCGCGAGCCTTGCGATCTACGCTTCTGTGCTTTCGCGCGTCGCGCAGACCGACCGTTTCGGCCATACAGCCCTTCCGAAAGGTTTCGAAGCAGATGCGATGGAGAAACCGCTCGCGCAGATGTCCAAGGCCGGAACAGATGCCGAGAGGCAGGCAGCGATCGGTGCATTCAGGGCAGGCTATGAGAAGGTTTTAATCCAATTCACGCAATCCGAGTCAGCACGGCTCGAGGCGCTAGGGAAAGAGCTCGGGATCAGCGATGCTGATATGCTCTCAGCGCTTGCGGCCGCCAGGAAAAGGGCTGATTCAAAGGATTTCCAAGGTGCGCTCACGCTCCTGAACTACATCAGCAATTATTTCGGCGTTCCTTCGGAAAAAGACAAGGCAGGCTGGAGATACCAGATCCTGAGAAACGCGCCTTACCACGAGGCCAACAAATTGTTCGTTGATTCGATAAGGATGGAGGCTAACGCAGCGCCAGGCACTCCGCCTGATGCTGCTTCCGGCGCTTTTGCTAGCGCCCTCCTCGTCCAGGCAAAGGTCGGCGCATATCTGGAAGAATCCAGGAGAGTCAGACCATGGTTCGAAGGAAAAGACACGCTGAGACCTCTCCCAAAAACACATGCCCGCTCAGACGCCGAAGCCAAGCAGTACCAGGCAATAGCCCAGACCAAAGGCAAGGCGGTCGTGCAGCTCAAGGACGGGAAAACCCACCTCATGGAGTGGGCTGCGATAACAAGGTATGAAGCGACGCATGCCGCAGATACCGGGCTAACCGGGAAAAAATACCTCCGCGACCTTGTCAAGGAGATGGAGGTCGCCGGCGGCCGGGGCGACATCAAAGGATACGAGAGCGCCCGCGCTGAATTCTTCGCAAGGGCATCAATGATCAGCGACAGGATAATCGATGAGGCGAGGGTCGGAAGCGTCGGGACGGCCGTGATGCGCCTGGACCAGATGGAGAACGCTCTCCTCGGCCTTGGCCAGCTGTACGGCCTGCCATTGCTGCCCGCTTCGACTTACACGACAATCAAGGACATTGTTAGAAACAAGAAAGAGGTGACGGTTGCTGTCCCTCTTTTCAGCTTCCTTCCCGGAGGGCCAGGGCCAGGAGGACCTGGCACAAAGAAAACCAGCGGGGAGGAATTGCTAGACCGCATCGAGAAGAGATATGGCGCAGTCATCTGGCTCGGAAAGGAGAAGCCGCCGATGACCCCGCAGCTGCTTGCGCAGCTTTCAACGCTTGATATGAGGGTCTTGAACCTATGGCAGCAGATCACCAAGGTGCGCGAAGAGGCAGAAAAACTCAAGGCGCAGGGCGCGAATGTGAAAGCCGGCGATGTCGAGCGCCTCGAGGCGCAGATGAAGGAGCTGACGACGTCTCTAGAGAACGAGCGCAGGATAGCAACAGGCTACAGGCTGATCGCGAACCAGATTCTCAACAACGAGCACTACAAGGGCAATGCGAGATCTATGGAGAAGAACAAGGATTCTCCGACAGTGGGTATCCTCGATCGCTCGAACGACATGCTCCGCGATGGGCTAAACCACGTGCTGAACGGAGATATGGACAAGGCCATGGAGAGCTACCGCGCTGCCATGGTCGAGCGGGAAGGGGTGCTCGCCACCTACCGCGCTTTCCAGATAATCCAAGGTCCTGAATCCAAGATATCTGACAACTACCCGACGCTTCCTATTTTCATGAAAGCATACTATTCCGACAAAGCCCGTCTGCCCGGAGTCGATCAGGCGCTCACGCAAGCGCGCGCTGAAATGTCATCCTATTCAGGCATGCATGTCAATGCATTGGAAGCTGTCCTTCGAGGCGATGATGAACGGAATGTGCCGTGGATGAATTCCTCTAGCAGCCGCATCGCGCGTGCCAATACAATTGATTCGGCCCTTCTGTCACCAATTCCGACAGAAGACAGCGAATGGCTCATCTCAGCAGCAGAAAGGCCGGTTTCAGGGATGGGGTCTATAGCATGGACAGCATCTGTGCAGAGCGTGATGCAGACCGCTGCCAGCAAAGCCCAGGAGGCTGCGCAGAAACAAGCTCTTGCATGGAACGCGGCCGCTATCGTCATTTCACCGTTCGCTCCTGAAGTTAGTTTAACCATGTTCGGGCTCGCCATGTACCGCGATGCTGCGGATGAGTTCAACATCATGGGCAGGCTTGCGCCAGAGACCCAGCTGATGGCAGGCCTCATGATCGCGACAGCCGGCCTTGCTGCAGGTGCCAAGATCCTTCAAACCGCCGGAGCTGCCCATCTGACTGGCGGCGAGCTTGCGTCCATGAGGATAGGGATGCGGGAGATGCAGGCTGCAAGAGGCTTGGCGATGGCAGAGACCGTCGTCGGTTCTGTCTTCATAGAGCAGATGGTGATCGGAGGCCTCCAGAGATTGCACGAGGGCGACACGATGGGTGGCCTTGCTGAACTCGGCATGGCATTCTTCCCCTACGCTGTCCATGGTATGAGGACCAGCGCAAGGTATGATATAAAGCCTTACGAGACGCCTGCAGCCATGGAAATCAGGATACCAACGCCCGAGCGATCGAGCATCGACTGGTCCACCCCGCGTTATGTGGGAGCCGAGCCCATGCGGGCTCTTGCAGGAGCTGAACCGACAGCAGCGGTCGTTAATCTTCCAGAGATTTTATCTGATTCCCAATCCGGAAACGGTAACATGAGGGCATTCGGAAGGGAGGGCCTGCTCGACCTTCTTGGGAAACTCGGCCGCGATGATGCTGCTGGCCGCGCAGCGCAGGAAGCCCTGCTAGCATATCCGCCCAATGTACGGAATTTCCTGCTTGACCTTGCCAAACGGCCGGAGATAAGGACCGGTATCGCAAGGGGCGAGCTCGACCCGCTCTCCGAACGCATGATTAATGCGAGCATCACGATACTTTCGAACAACCTGAACAACGCAGGAATACCTCAGACCGCATTGGGTGAAGCGCAGGTCCTTGCGAGGCAGGATGCAAGCGGCGAGCACACGCAATTGACCAACCTGCTCCGCGCAATGCTCGACCCTAACGCTACAAGCGCAGCCAGGATGGGCGCGCGCCTCCGGATCGAGCGCATCCGCTCTGTCTCGCCGTTCATTGGGTCTGAGATAGAGGATATGCTCCACAGCGAAGGAGGCAAACCTCTTCGCGATGCGATACTTTCAGGGAAACCTGAAAGCCAATGGAACGAAACCGCAAGGAATTCATTGCGCATGAGCACGGATATGATAACTAAGGAAGTGAGCGATCTTGCTGCGACAGCCATGAAACCAGGACTCTACGCTGTGCCAATACCGATACAACCCGGTATGGTCCCTGAAGCCATGAAACCAGGTCTCGCGCCATTGTCCTTCACAATCTCCGGCGGAGAATACAGGCAGGGCCAGGAGATTTCCGGAAGGGATGCTCTCCATGGCATGCATGATGATGTGCTGAGGGATCTGCAATCGCGCCTGCCGAAAGATGCTTCGGATGCGATTGGTCGGCTCATCGATTCCAGGAAGAGCGCGGAACAGAGGAACGCAACGAAAGAAGCGAAGGACAAATATCAGAGGGAGCTCGCAACATGTGCGAAGATTCTGCAGGACGTCGTAGGTTTCCGCATCGAGATTGTCCGGAAAAAAGCAGCAGGAGCAGGAGAACGGCCTGAATATGATGTCGTTGCGGATATCAAGACCAAGGAGAGAACCGTTTCAATGGCTGAAGAGGAGAAGGGCGGCAGAGGGCCACAACCTCCGCAAGCGCCTACTGCACCGACAACGTTGCCAAGCGAGGTGCAGGGAGCGCCTCCTGAGATGACAGGATTCGGAAAAGCCGTCACAGCTCCTGTCAGGGCTGTCAAGGCAGTAGGCCACTGGGCCGTGTATAGAACGCAAGCACGAGGCACGAAGGTTCCTGAAGAATATACGACCGCGAGCAACAAGTCCTATGAGAAAGGGATGAGGGATTTCGACCGCATCCTCAGATCCATCAGGCCACCGGAAAACGGTATTATTCAAGACGAGGAGGCGGTGAAGCACGTAGCTGATCTGATCCTTGAATTGTATGCGAAATCCCGCTCATCATCCACGCCGAAAAGCGAGAGATCCAAGTACACGGACATCATATACAAGCTCCTCAACCAATATCCGGACCTCTACAAGAACCTCGTGATCCTGTCATCCAGGCCTGAATATATGGGAAGGGAGGAATATCAGACAGTCCATGGCAGGCCCACACTCACCGGGGAAAGGGCCATACCAATGCCGTTGAAAGGCGAGAAAAGCTTGAACGGCATTGGGCAACCCGGTCTGGATATCAAATTCCACGATGCGCAAAAAGGGGTTCTCTATTCCCTGATGGACACGATACTCGGGCGCATCGATTATGCCCATGCAGTCGCATCCGGAATGCCGCGGGGCAAGGCTGCTGCGCAAGCCAAAGCGCAGGTCGCACCTACTGCTGCCAGAAGCGAGATGGCGCTCAACCCGCTGAACCCGCAGGATGTCGCTGTCATAGTGTCTGTCCTCGAATCAAATTCCCCGCATGTCGCGAATGTCGAGAACAGCCTGGGGGTAATCCAGACTGTCTTCGGCGATAGCGCGAAAACGATCCAGGACCTTTCGCATCGTGTCCGGGCATTCGATCCTGCTCTAAGCGAACGGACTGTTGACCAGAACAATTCTGACGCTGTCCGCCATGCTGGTGTGCTTGTCGAGCAGGCCGCAGATTATGTAAGCAAGATGCCGGACGGGACTGCAGAAAAAGCAAGGGCCTTAGCAGAGATAACTGGGGCGCGAGCAGATATAGCCCGGGCATCGCATCTCGCTGACCAGAACCAGGTGGCGAACGCCCTCCTTGATGCCCAAAGCAAGCTGGAAACTGCCCACGGCGTTATTTTATCCACAATGGACCAGACAGTGAGCAGCGCATTCCTGAGAAGGAGCCGCGAGATGATCGGCTTCACCCCTGAAAGTCCGGTGCACACGGCCGCGCTCATGCGCGTGAATGAAGGGCTTGTCAGCGGGAATTACATCCTGAACATCTATGATATCACGCACTCAGGGTTCGAAGCTGACGTCAGGTCGGTAAGGACCACTGAGAATTCGCCTGCCCGGTTCATCCAGGATTATGCGCTGAACATGTCGCGATTGACTACGCATCCGAGTGCACGCGATGCGGTCCACGCTGCCGTGGTAGAGGGTTTCAGGCCTCTCTTCGAAAGATTGAAGCCCCAGATAGATGCGATAAACAAGGATATGGAAAAGCGCCTCTCTACTGAGAAATACGATAAATCGAAGATAGACCTGCAGGTTAATTTCGAGGAATCACTGAAAGGCAAATCCATCCCCGAGATGATACAGATCCTGGAGAATATCCGAACACGCGGATATGAGGACCCGAACCTGGACCATGCTACGCTTGACCTGGTGAACAACGCATTGAAGAAGGAGAGCAAGCATTTCGATGAAGCCCAGAGGGTATTGAAAAAGATAGCCGGACGAGCGAACCTGGACAATGATTTCGCTGTGCTCAAGACCCTCCAGGAGCCTGCTGATGGCGCCAAGGCCAAGAGGGCCGAGGAAAGGCTCAGAGCAGATGCGGATGCGAGGAAACGTGAGAAAGGCTACTGGAAATTCCCGGATGTCATCAGCCGTTTCACTGACCCTGTGCAGAATTATCTTGCTGAGAAGAGGCATGATATAGGGCCGGCGCGTTTCTGGAAGCTGGTCACCATGACCTCGCTCGCTGCAGGCCTGGTCATTGCCGGGACGCCTACAGCCTATGGCATCAGGCATTACCTTCATGTCCGGGCCGAGGAAAGGGCCGGGAGAGACCCGGTCTTCCGCGATTTCGGGACTGCTGCTAGCGACAAGGTGAGCGACAAGGATGCACGATACCTCGGGACGACCGGGAAAGGCATCCTCGACGCGCTATCAGCCTACAAGCTGCCTCCGAAAATACAATTCGAGAAGATCGTATACCCGGTCGAAATCGACGATTTCGACAGGAAGCTCCATGATTTCGGCGGGAAATATTACATCGACCCGCGCAAGATGGAACCTGTCCTCAAGGATGCGATAGGACTTTCGAAGAAGCTTGAAGACATAAACGAGAACCTGCAGATCTATAGCGATCCATCAAAATCCGATAAGGACCGGGCGACAGCAAAGGCAGCGATCGAGATCGCGATAGCGCCGTACGGCCTTTCATTCGAGCGAGTCAAGGAACGCTATGACAAGCAGGACAAGAAGCCTCTGATGGACGATTCCGTCGTAGATCTACTTGTCGGCAGGTGGAAGGGCAATGGCTCCATGGTGACGATGTCCTATTTCATGGCCGAAGCATTCTGCAAGGACACTGGCCTGGATATAGGCATTTGGGCACCCCGCCTTTCCCAACCCGAGAACGCGGATCTTTTCAGGTTCGCGTGGGGCAACTGGAACACAAGGAACATTCCAGCATCCACGATGAAACAGGCGCTTGAATGGGTCTGGGGCGCGAACCTGGATAAGGCCAGGCATGACGCTGTCGAGACGCTTGTTCCAGGTCCCGGGCGGACGAAATTCGAGGATATCCTCGCGAACGGGCTCCGAGGGGCAGGCCTGTATTTCATTGCATCCATGGACGAATCATCCATGCTCAGGGTCCTTGACACATTGTCGGTTGACAGGCCGGACCTGAGGCCGCTTTTCAACGCAATGCGCGCGAACAACAGCGATATCGAGGATTGGATAGAGCTCAACAGGTTCGAGCTCAAGGAGAGCGAGACCCTTTTCACAAGCAAGACTACAAGGAAAGTCGACGATCCATCTTCACTGGAAGCGCTTCTACGCGCAAAAGGCCAAACGCTAGTGGAGCTCGACACGATTATCGCTGCTATCGCTCTCACAGACCGCCAGGCCCGCCAGAGCGATGCCCAATTGAGCGCGGCATTGAGAGCCATGGGGATCAGCGACCTAGATACTGCCAACCTGAAGAAAGAGGCCATGGAAAGGTTCAGGATACTCGGGATCGCTGTTGATGAGAGCACTGTCGATTCCGTCATCCGCACGAAGGGACCCAAGCTCCACGAGCTCTCGGTCATTATCTCTGCTCTTTCAAAGCCGGACCGGGAAGCGCGGGATGCTGATAAGAAGCTGGGCGACCAACTGGAGAAAATCAATATCCGGGGAGACGACTTGGAGACAGATAAGCTCAAGGAGCATGCGCTAGCTAGATGCAAGGACCTTGGCATCACATTGACCGGGCTTGACGAGATCGTCTACACGATACATTCCAAGCAGGAGACGCTGAAGAACCTGAACATGACCATGGTGGCCCTTGGCAAGACGCCAGAGCAGCTTGATGACGACGAGAAGATGAAGGAGGCGTTGAACGGGATAGGGATCACTGTTCATAATCAAGTAAATCTCCGGAAGCAGGCAGAAGCGATGTGCAGGGAACTCGGGATCACATATGCCGAGATGGAAGCATACCCAGTCGGCATAAATCGAGGCAGGTTCAGCGGTGAATTGAGAATCGAGGATGTCGCGCGCATCAGGGGGTTCATCGGCCCTGCTGTCCTGGCAGAGATTTCGCCGCTGGTCTACAGCGAACCGGATCTTGTGAAATTCGTGATGGAGAAATCCAACTTCGGAGCGGCTGCCGGGCGCGAAGGCGGGCTCCTGGGCTGGATAACAAAGAACAAGGATCATATCGTGGGAGAAAATTTCGTGAAGTTCCTGAGATACGCCCATGATAACTTCGATGACAAATCCAGCGAAGAGATCGGACCGGCGATTGAAGGGAGATGGAAAACCCTCGTGGCGCTCGGATATCTGACAGCGCGAACCAAGACCGAAGCGCTCACAGAAGCCACCCAGGCTCCTGATGTCGGATCCATAATCCACAGGACAAGCGGGCAGAAGCCTGGTGGCAGGCTAAGGCAGACAGAGGATGTGAACCGTAGGATAGTGGAGGAAGCCCTCGGCGCTCTGATAGATGATGCCCTTGACCCTTACTATACTAAGGACGAATTCAAGGGCAAGATCGGTCGCTCGACAATATTCCCGAACAAGGAGACAGGACACAAGGCGATAGTTGATCGCCTAGCGCATATCCTCACAAGCGACAGCAAGAATGAGCAAACAGAGCTTGAATCCTTAGGGATAAAAGTTACGATGTCCGGCGGCATCGCGATAATCGAGAAGGGCGATGTGAAGGAGGACATCTTCAAGGCCGCCCTCCCTGATTACCTGGATAAGCTCGCGGGAATCAGCATGGACAAGCAGGTGGACGCACTCTATAAAAAGAAGGACAAGGAAGGAGTGAGCGTCTCGGACCGGGTGACGGGAGTTCTGATATCGGACGTCTTCACGGATAAAGGCAGGAAGGCCGCCCTCTCCAAAATATACAAGGGCCTCTCAGACAAGGACCCGAAGAAAGTCTTGAAAGAGCAGAAAAAGGTCGAAGCCGACGTGCTGAAGTGGACAGCCAAGCTCTGCAAGATGGCCTTGAAGAAGGCGCCGGACTCGGTACAGGCCAAGATGCTTGCGGAGATGGGTTTCACCATCGGCGTGGACAACGAGGGGAAGGTCAAAATCGATTTCGACCGTGAGAAATTCCTGGGCACGCCGGAGAAGCCGAATACCGTGGCTATCATCCATTTGCAAGAATGGGCCGTAGCAGAAGGTCGCAACGTGAAAACTCCCAAACCTCCGGGTGGAACCGGTCCCGCACCTAGGGCGCCTCTCCGGCATGGGACCAGGGGCTGATGGCTTGACCAGGTTTATTAATTTTAGGGATGTTCATTTTCCTATCCGAACATCAGCGATGGCAAGGATGTCTGTGATTTCGGAGGCCCAATATGTCATATAGCTATAATCCAAACACAGGCGCGCTCACAGTCAGCGCCTCAGCTGGCGGCGCATCAGAGATAGCGTCTTTCACAGTGAATTCCGCTTCTGACCTGGCGGCGGTCCGGTCACGAAAAAGCGCCCTGATGGGCAAATACCGGGATAATCCTGATATGCAGGCTGCAGTGAATACTGCATTCACTGATGCGATCAATGGCGTGGATGCGCAATTGAAAGGCAAGAAGCCAGCAAAGGAAAAAGAACCAGCGCCAACTCCAGAACCCACTGCGACGAATAAACCAACACCCCCAGCGCAGCCACCGAAGAAACAGCCATCGACAGAAACAGAACAGAGAGCGCCTCCAAAAACCGCTCCAAAAAGAGAAGAACCGCGTCCGAGCGGGACTATCCCGCTTCCAGGCCCGGAAACAAAAACCACGACACCGCGAAAAGCCGAGCCGGAAACAGCAGCTGAGAAGAAAGCGTCCATCGGCATCCCGCCATCGCCGCCGGTCTCCATCGATTGGATCAGCGCGCAATTGCACAGGGCGGCAAAGGGCGAGAGGCGGGCGGTCGATTCGTTGTACCAGCGCTCGCTCTACGTGCAGGATTACCTGGCCGTACCAACTGATGGGCGGACATACTCTGTGGATGGATTCGGCGACATGAAATTCAACCAGAACCATCATGATACGATCGTCGCGGTATTCGACATGCTCGTCAACCAGGACGGATTGCGCAGCCTGGTCAATAGGTTCGACCGCTTCTACCAGAGGTCTGAATCCAAGACCATGATATCAGTGCAGGCCTTGAACGACCCGAAGATCGGCGAGCTCGAGGAACTGATGAGCGACCCGTCGAACAGGAACCATACGATAGCCAAGGCGGATCTGTTCAAACGCCCTGACCTTCTGATATCGGCTGTCAGGCTCATGGGCCTCTCTCCGGCCGCAACAACCACAACGCCTGGATTCATGGAATACCTTATCGCACGCGCACAGGACAAGGATAATCCTGATACGGCGAAGCTTCTTGCAATAATCACTGATCCGAATAATACGAACCATTCGATATCCGGCATCGACCGCATCTCGCAGGGAAGGCTGCTCGGCGAAGCTGTCAGGACCATGCGCTTGTTCTTCTATAAAGTCAGCGAACAGAACAAGACCTTCGATGCTGAAGTGGACAAGGTCGGATACACCGAGACCTTGTTCATCCGGTTCCTGCCAGGTTCCGGTCTCGGATACCCGACTGAACGCCATAGCGGCATCGAACCTGTTATAGCTTCGCCGCAACTGCTGAGCGCGGCAGGGCTCTACATGAGCCGTTTCGATACGGATGGGAAGCAGAGGCAGGGCGTCGCTCCATGGAGGCCTCCGGCAGTAGTTCCGAGGCCTGAACCTGAAGAGCCTGCTAAAAAAGTCGTTGCGCCGGTATTGAAACCGAAGCCTCCGCAGCCGGCTACGGTCCCTGAACCGCTGCCGAGCGGGCCGGCGCTTCAAGTCACAAGGCCCCAAGCGTCCGGTCTCCCGAAACTAAGCGAGGATGCTGTGAAGAAAGCGGCAGCCGAACCTCAGGTCCTCTGGGAAGGGACATCGATCTCGGATTCCGAAATGCACCTGCAAGCATTGGGGGCGCAGCTCAAGACGCGTTCGAGAAAGGCCCATGTGGATGGCAGGGGGGAGGTCAGCGCAGTGATCAGCACGGTCCGCAGGAATATGGAATCAGATCTCCATGGCACCACCTACAACACAGTCGTGTTCGAGGCAGGGGTGAACGATCTCCAGGGGGTCATCAATAGGATAGGTTCAGGCGAGCTCAAGACTTCCGATCAGATCAACAGGGCAGTCGACGCTGTGTTCGCCCAGACGCTAATAGCCGCGAGATCCGCGCTATCCAAAGGCAAGGTGCTGATACTTCTGACAGTCGCTCCATGGGGCGGATACCAGGAGTCGCCCCAGCTACAAGCTGCCGCAGATATCGTTACAGAGCGTTTCAACAGCCAGATTATGAGCCTATCCGATCCAACGCACGGCATCTTCGTTGTTGATATGCAGGAAGCGCTAGGCTCGAAAGAGATGCCCAAAAACCTCAGTTCCAAACCGCCTGCAGGATGGCCGGCCAACCATTCTTATACGCCGGCGAACACAACCTTGTGGCTGAGCCAGGAATTCAGGGGCCCGAACCAGGCCAACGACCCGAGGACCGGATATCTGCATTTCAATGATGCGGGGCATACTGCGATGGGCAATGCAGTCGCCCGGATATACACGGCGATGCCAGTCCGCGCTCCAGAACCTGAGAAGAGAAAAGAGCCCCCGCCGCCTCGGCCTGAGCCGCCGAAGAGGTTACCTGTGATACCTCTGTAGAAAATCCGCTATAAAGAATCTGGATGCAAAATCATTTCTTCTTCTTTACCGGCTCTTCCAGCCTTATCGTCGGAAGCAGCACTGGCGGGGACATGTTCATCGCCCTTGACATCAGGATGGCGTTCATCGAGGCGCTGTAATTTATCGTGTTTATTATCTGACTCCCTGTCGCGCCGCTGACCCGCTTATGCAAGGTCCATTCGTCATACACGGTCTTCACTTCGGTTCCGCTGAAGGTAGCAGTTCCGCCTATCCTAATCGAGCTGTTGTCTGGATCGTAAGTCGCCAGGTATTCGAACCCGATGTTCATCCTGTCTTTGTCACGGGTCATGCTGAGGATGTTGATATTGGTTTTCACATTCTGCGGCAAGGACAAGCCGTTCTTCCTGACATCCACGTACGAAAAATCCAAGAATTCAAGGTTCATGATACCTACCTCGGGCATATTCCAAATCACCCATACTTGCTTTTTATATCTTGCCTTATCGGCATTTCACGGTCTGATTGCCGACGGCGGCTGGCCTGGCAATGGCATTATCCCCATCCCCGGGCCCATCAGCATGCCGGTATTCGGCATCCCCCCTCCGATAGAAAATATCGCCCCGCCCCCCCATTCAGCCGGTCTGACGCCCATATCTATCTGCGTGTAAGGCGGAGGGGTGTAGAACAGCGGGAAATTCCCGCTTCCGTAGCCGAGCAGTGTGAGCTTCATCGGCATCGGGCCCTTGCTGAGTTGGATAGTGCTATAGACGCCGAACCCGCCTCTACCGGATTCTGATGCCCCCATTGTCGCCCCGACGGTCAGCCAATCAGTGAATTGGGCCTCGCCGCCTGCGAAGACCGCCACCTCCTCCCTCTTGGCGACAACCGCATATACCCTTTTCTCGAATTTATCCGCGATCTCGATAGCAGCTGAGATATCCCAATACGTCTTTGGGCCGCTCGGTGTCACTGTGGTCCCTGCTGCGGTCTGCGCCACCTCGCTCGTTTCCCCGAACCTGTATACGCTCGCCCCGATGTAAGCGCGGGTGTGGCCATTGAACCGTCTTTTTATATCAAGGATGCTATCGTTGAACCATTCGCCGAGGGCAGTGCCGACAGCCATGCTCTGGTCCGGGGTGAGGTTGACCTTGCCGTTCTCCGGAGGATTCTGCACCAGGATTATCATCTTGTCATCGATGACGACCTGCCTCCTGAGTTTCATCTCCCTCAGCTTCTGGGCGATGATTTTCCTCACGTCGTCAGGAATGTCCAGGTATTTATTATCCTGGACCGCACGCGCGTAATCCTTGTATTTACCGGCCTTTTTGCGGTATTCCTTCGAATCAGTGAGCACATCGGAATATACCCTTAATAATCCCTGGATGAACTTCTTGTCTGTGAAACCGCTTTTCCAGGGCCACAGCTCGCCAGGGTCCCAAGTCTGCTGCTCGGCCGGGACGCCTGCTGCGGTCTGCTGCTGCTGCCTGGCAAGGATGATGCCGATATCTGCAGCAAAGCGGTTAGCCCATACGCTGTCCCACAGGTCGACTCCGAACCCGGCGCCCACCACCCCGACATCCAGGTTGCCTGTCTGTATGGATAAGGGCGTCCCGCCATAGACCGGGACAGCCGCAAAAGCCCTGGTGAAACCAGTCGTCCAGGTATACAGGAACCGCATGAACACAGTATCGAGCTTCTGTGTAGCCCATCTGTCCAGGCCGGATTTGTTGTCGTCCTCCACATCCACTATCTTGACTTCGAGCGACATGTTGGCGTTTACCTGTAATCCGGCAGAGTATTTGTCCATCACACGGCTGAGGTTGATGTTGTTCTTGAAATTGTTTATCTCTGCATTCAGCGTCGAGGGATCGTTCGCCACCCTCGCGATCATGGAATTATACTGCGTGATGATCTCATCCAGCTGCATCGTGCGCATGACATCGATTTTCACGGCCGTATCGTCCATGAGCCCGTTCTCGCGGAGCCCTTTCATGAAACCTATCCATCTCCAAAGCAAAGGCTCTCCCATGATCTGGCCTTGCTCATGCTTGAATTGCTCCATGAACTGCACGAGGCCCCCATAGATGAACCGCGACTCCGCGGCCTTGTTGCTCCCGTACAATGTCTGCCCTATCCTGTGCAGGCTGGCAACGTATTGCCTGGCGCTCTCTGATTGCTGGCCCATGCCGCTGACCGCCGCCAGCTGTTCCATATTCGTCGGCCCGCCTTCATAGGATGCGCCGATGCCGAACGTGTCGAAGTCGGAGCGCGTGCGGTACAATGCGCCGCCCCTTCCTATAATTTTTTTCGCTTCTTCATTATCCTGCGCCGTTCCCACGCCCATCCCTATCGTGAACTCGGACGCATGCTTTTTCCCATGCTTGCGCGAGACGAAAATCGTATCCTGAAGGAAATATGTGTATTCGACAGGTTTCCCGGGTTGTGTCTCGCCTCCAGGTCCGGGCGCTATCTCGCCTCCTGGCCTGAGGCGCAGGTATTTCCCAGGGAATATGAATTCATACGTGTTGGTGACGCCCGGCTCGGACATATGCGTATGCGCCCATCCCTTCGTCCACTGCATGAGCAACGGCTGCTCCCCTGTCCTTCCCTCTGCGATGAACGGCACGGATTGGGCATGGGCTAGCTCTGAAACCTTGCCGATATCAAGGACTATCACCCCGCCGCCGGTCCCAAGCGCTGTCTGCAGGTTCGCTTGCGTGATCACCGGCGCATGCTTCCCGTAATCAGTGAATACAGACATGTAATTGAACATGCTGACAAGCTCATTGACACCGGCTTTCACATCGTATATCGTTCCCTGGCGGGTCACTGCGAAATAGCGCCATGTCTGCCAGCTCTTGGTCGTCCCGTCCGAGCCTTTGGCTGTCCTTTGGTAGTTCCAGGCGAAAAGCAGGTTGCTAGAATGCTGCGGGCTGTAATTGCTCTCTATCAATTTCGCAAGCGCTTTCCTGGAATCGTCATCCAGCATTTCAAGGCCGCCCATGGCGCTTCTCAGGTTGACCTCGACCTTGTTCTCCTTGTAATACTCCTCGATGATTTTTGAGGTGGCTTCCCGCTGTTCGGCATTCAGCGCTATTGTGCCGAATTTGGATGCCTTGATGCTCGTGATGGTCTCGGCAGGGATCTCAATCTCGCCCTTTCCCCTCTGGATAATGAGCTGGTCAGCGATGAATTCCCGGAGTTCGTCCGACATCCTGAAGAACTCGCCTTTCTTCAGTGAGGCCTCGGCAGCGTTCTTATGCTCTGTCCCTTGGGCTCCCTGCCTCGGATTCACATAACCGAGAGGGACTCCGGAGAACATCATGCCGGCATACACATTGGTCGTGTTTTCGCCTCCCACCTGGGATGCCTGGGTCCGTCCGCCGACAAGACCGCCTCCTGAAGGCGTCATGTAGCCGCCAAGCCCGCCACCGCCCCATTGGGTCGTGGAATCCGGCGTGGCGCGCGAACCCATGACTCCGAGACCGCCACCACCGCCAATGACATCGCCGCTGTATTCGGCAGGCCTGTGGGGAAGGAAAGCGATTTCGATCTCTTTGAGGAACTTTGTGGGGCTCAGCGGCGATATGAAAGCCCCGGGGAGGAAGAACGGCACATTCACGCCGAAATGCGTCGGGTCGATATATCCCTTCTTTGCAGCGAGCGATGCCCTGCTCTGGTTGGGGAGCTGGGCGAGATTCAAGAACGGCATGGAGATGTTCTGCGCCCCGGGCCTCATGTAATCTGCCCCGACCATGCCTCCTCCGAACAAGGCAGGCCTCGGGGGGCTTGAGTACAGGTATCTCGGTTCGAAGTATGGCCAGAACATGCCGTATGGATTCTGCTCGCCGGCATTGAGGTTCGGCCTGATGGGCCATGGTTTCTGCGTCGCCTCGTACGACGGGCGGTCGGGCAGATTTATGTACCGGTCCAGCATGGTGTAGCGGTCGTATTGCGCCAGTGCCGCCGGATCGAGCCCCAGGAGATAATTGAAAGCGTCGTCTATCTGCCTGACAGCGGCGATCGCGTTGGCTCCCATTATCAAGGCAGGGGAGGTCGAATTGTAGTATTGGCTGATCTCCGCATCCACCTTGGCCTCTATCCTCGCCAAGCCCGTCTCGAATGCATCCGGGTTGTCGATGCAGACCTCTGCCGCCCTGGTTATGACACGGATATATTTTACGACAAGAAGGGAATTGACTGAGTTGAGTTTGGCCATGGTCCGGGCTACCAGGAGGGCCTGGTTCTGGGTGGTGACATGGCTGCTATTGACGACTTCTATATAATCTGCGAATGCCGCAGCAGCCATCGGAGGAAGCTCAGCCAGCCTCATATACTGCATGAGTTCTGGGTAGTTGCTGAGATTCGGCTGGTCTTTGTTCGGGACTGTCGAACCCATGATCATGGGCCAGAATTTTTTCTGCCAGGCGTCTTGGCCGGTTGCGACCTTTGTGAAATCCAGCCTCTCCCTCAATCTCTTATCTATCGCGCTTGTGAATGATGTTGCATCCGGGCTGATGCCATAGAAATAGTTCGCTGCATTCGCATCAAGGTACCTGACATACTTCTTGATGATCGGGAAATAGGCTGCTGCCCTCGGGTTGCCCTCCAGCTCCGCGAGGCGTCCGACCAGGTTGTCCGACCTCGAAACATCGATCTTATCCGGGCTTAGGTAGCCATAGAGGAAATTTATCTGCTTAAGGTCGTTCATGATGTTCTGGAGCTGCAAGTCCAGCAGGCTCTCCTTGTCCGAGATGATGATAATCATATCGTCCTTGGAGAATTTCGTCTTGTCCTTTTTCTTATCCATGAACGCCCTGAACTCGTCCAGGGACACGCCATATGGCCTTAGCGCGTTCTCAAGTTTAGATTCAGCCTTCTCTTTCTCAGCCTTGATATTGCTGTTGAAGCCCGTCAGCTGCTTCTCGACATCCTTGGCGAAATCGCTGACATCCGTGGGACTGATATTCATCCTCGCAAGCCATACCTTCAAGGCCTTGAGCTCCTCATCTATCTTTCCGAGCTCGCTCTTGCTGTCCAGGTCATCCTTGTTTTTTTCAATTGCCTTCAATAGGATCTCTTTTTTCTTTGCGACATATTCGAGCCTGATTATCACATCATTGAGCCTTTCCGCGTTCGGCATCCTCTCGAAGATGGCCAAGAAATTCTGGAGGGAGCCTATCCTTATGCGTTTAAGGTATCCGCGGAGCTCCTGTATCGTTTCTTCCCGTTTCCCTTCTTTCTCCTTCCATTCATTGAAGAACCCCATCGCGATATTTTCTGGCTGCGTCTGAGGGGGCGCCGCCATTGTCCCTCTCGGCATGGCAGCGACTATCCCGCTGACAAGAGCGGCTTTGCCCGCTTTATCGATCCCGAGAACCCATCTCACATAGCCCGGCCTGTCCTCCTCTTTGATCAGAAAGTACCCTTTGAGGATGCCCTTGACAACGACATCCCCGACATTCCTGTCGACGATATCGAAACTCTTCATGAAGAAATCTTCGAGCGCGCCCAGTCTCATCTGACGGTCTGGGGGGGCTGGGAAAGCGGGTTTCAGCCGTCCCATATTGGCCATGAAGTCATCTATCAAGGAATCGCTGACCAGCTGGATTAGGTCTATCGCGACCCTGGGCGTGCCGCCATGCGATTTCAAGACCTCCTCCATGCGGTCGACGAATTTCGCCCCCCATCTTTGTGTGAGCCTGGCCTTTCCGCTCCGGGCATAATCCGATCCCATCATGCCCTTGTACGCTTCACCCACTGCCTCCAGGATCGAGCCGATGCCCTCGAAATTCTCGCCTCTTGATTCCAGGTGCGCCTGGAGGTATGCTCCTAATTCCGATATCAGCGGGCTGTTGGCCTGGACCTTGTTCGTGAGGTTGCGCAGGAAACTGTCGCTGATACCGCAGCGCTCTGTTATATTGTTATACGAATCGAGGCTCTCTTTCGAGCCGGTCGATACATAATCGAGAAGGGCCTGGAATGCCCGCTCTGCCTGGCCAGCCGAGAAACTGCTTGATTCGAAGCCTATCTTCTCCACGAATTTCTGGCCGTACTTTTCGATGAGGGCGGTACGTTTGTTCTTATCCTTGTCCCGTTCAAAATCATGGAAATCATTGGCTGCGAAGATGACTGTGTTCAGCCCTTCGAATTTCAGCCTCCTGGCCTTATAGTGCTCCTCCAGAAGGTCGATAATCGGCTTGACGGTCGGGTCCCCGTACAGAAGCTCGGTGAATTTTGCCATGAAGGCTTTCCCGGCGTCAGTGCTCCTGCTCTTCTGGAAAAGCTCGGAGAACTGGTCATAGCTTTCCTTATGCCCGATAAAGAGGAAATATTTGAAGAGCGTGAATGCCTGCCCGGCTTCATCCTGGGCGATTTTTATCGGATCCTTGGCTTCTACTGGAGCAGCAGGCGCCTGCGCCTGGACAGGCGCTGCAGGAGCCCCTGTCTCTGAAGGCTTCTGCCCCGGCTTCGAAGGCACGGGGGTCGCGGTTATCGTCGGGGGCGAGATGATCCTCCCCATCTCGTCCATGAAAGCGGCTCCGTATTCCTTCCTCATCTGATCCTGAACCCTTTGGTCCTGCTGGTTCTTGGGTTTGCCGAGTTCCAGATGGGCATTCATTATCGCTTCGAGGAATTTCGTGAGGTTCAGGCCTTCAGGGGGTTTCTTGGACTCGAGGTGCCTCTTGAGGATATCTAGGAGCGGCTTGACGAACCGGTCAGCATTGATCGCTTCGACAAGCCCGTTGCCGGAATCTGGGAACAGCGTGAATGCGACATTGCCCTTCTCGTCAGTCACAGGCAAGGGCCCTGAGAACCCTGGAAGGATCGAGAAATCGATCGTCAGCTTCAGAAACGCCTGCTGTTCAGCAGGGTCGCCGCTGCGGATGAATTTCTTGAGCTGGTCGACGGCAAGCCCTGCCCTCCGTTTGATCTCCTGCCCTATCGCCGGGTCTTTGCCGACCAGCTCCATGAATGCAGCCATGAACCCCCCGTGGTTCTGGGTATTGGCGGCAAGGGCGGCATAATACGTGCGCTTGCTTGTGTCGATCGTGATTTCAGTCTGTTCTTTGGATGAAGGCGGAAGTATCCATTTCCTGAGCAATCCAACGGTTTCGCTCGCCAGGCGCTTCGTTTCACGCTCCTCTTGCTGTTCCGCGGTCCTCTGCTTAGGTTCTGCCATACCTGCATTACCCCCATTGCCTCCGCGACGTCTGGGAGGTGCCTGGGCGAATACCTCTGTAACCCAAAGATTGTTTATATTGCTTCCGCTGTCGGGGCTGGCTGCTGCGGATATCCCGGATGCTGGTTTTATGGCAAACCTGCCCCCCACACACGTGGTCCATAACGAAGATTATATTGTGTGAGAAGATTAAAAAACGGATGTCAGCATCCGATGAAAAAGAGCAAAATATTCATTTATAGATATTTCTTCCCTGCCCGACCTTCAACACCATTATCTCCTTTTTTGCCTCTTCGATATCCAATAGGAGCCGATAATCCCCGACCCTTAATTTCCAGCAATCCTGGTCCGTGATTTTCTCCACGAAATGGTACGGGGCAAGATTAAGCTCATTGGTCCTCTTGATTATGCGCCTTGCCGTCTCCGCATCGATACCTTTCAGATCGTCATACGATTTCGGAGACCAGATTATTTTGTAGGACATCTAAAGACCCAGCTTCGCCATCAGCTCCTTCGTGCTCATCCCTTTCTTCTCTTTGATCTGCTTCCTTGCGGTATCGATATCTTCTTTGGTCTTGGCGCTGAGCTCGCCTTCGGACCTTACCTTCTCATAAATCGTGATGAGCTTGTTGAGGACCTCCTCATAGCTCTCTCGGCCGTAATCCTTCAGGGCCAGAAGCCTTTCCTTCGTCTCCTTGTGGATGAGAATGGTTGTATACTCTGACATATATATCGTATATATGTAATGTATATGTGGCTATATATAATTATCTAATCCCGCCTCCATTCAAGCGCTTTCTGGCGATATCGAGAAACGCTCTTGCGAACTCGATTACAGCTATAGCCTGCTTCTCGTTCACGAGGCTGCCCCCGTATTGGACGTTATGGCGAGATAATCTGAGCTGATCGAAGGTATTGAGATGCGTTATGAGTTCGTCGTCTTTTTCATACAAGGATATAAGCGCCGTTATCATGCAGGCATGGCTCCTTTCCCGGTAGCCCTTTAAGAAAAGGAGGGCGCGCGCAGCGTGGAAAGCCGAATTGTAAGCAAGGAGTTCGCAGGCGATGTAATACTTCATTTTCAGATTACCTTCAGCCTGTTCGAGGAACCTACCCGATATCAATATGGATTCCTTAACTTTTAGGTGGGCCTCAGGGTCTTTCCTTACCAAACCTTCTTTCATGCAGTCTGCAAATCTCATAGTCTCGCCCCGTAGAGAACGACGTTGTTGGCTAGCACGGAAAGCGCAAACGCGTCTTTCCTGTTTTTCATCCCAATCCATTCCGCAAGGGGCAGTTCGGTCAGCTGGACATTTTTCCCTAAAACGCTCTGGAGCTTCACGAAAGGCTGACGGTCTGCCTTGGTGTCGCTCAATACCAGGATGTCCACATCGCTTTGTTCGTCATATTCCCCCGATGCATAGCTGCCGTAAAGCGCGAGGGAAATCATTTTCGGGTTTCTTCCTGCTGCGTTCTCCGCCATATGCATCTCCTGCAGCTTTTCGAGGAAATAGAATTTTTTCAGGGCGGCCACTGCCGGCGACCCATTCCGAAGCCTGAGCATCTTCGCGTTCGCTTTCCTTTCAGAAACCAGCAGGCCATCTTTTTCATAGATGCCGCAATAGATATGGGTGCTTCTCGGGCTGAGTTTCGTCATCCTTGAGATCGCCCTCGCATGGACTTCCTGGCTCGGATGCTCAAGGAAATGCCGCATCACCTTCCATCCTGCGAATCTCTCCCATTGTAATAGCATACTTTAAGATACAATCGTTTACTATAAAAAACTATCGTTTACTGTAGTGCACTGTCTATATTTTCTTGTATATTTCCGCCCCACCTTATCTTCCTACTGCCTTCTTCCCGCGTTCGCTCGGCTCGATGCGTATAAAAACAAAAAATCATCATGCAACGTCATACATTCCAATAAGATTAAATTTTTTTTAATCCTTTTGATTTGTTATCTTGGTTACCTTCTTCCCCCTCTCGCTCGGCTCGATCCGAATCTCACCAAAAAAATCATCGCGCTCGAGCTCGCTACCCTCCATGAGCCTGTCAAGCGTTATCGCGAGCGCCGCCACCTCGCTGTGGGGCTGGCTAGTGACAGAGACGTTGTAATCAGCGAGCTGGTAGACTTCGGGAGGGACGGCTTCGGAACCCACGACAACCAAAATCTTATTTAATTTCGTGTCCGAATCTGCGAGCGCGTCGATCATTTTTTTTATTTTTATTCCGTACATTGTGAGATGGACGATTACGAAACCTTCGCGCTTTTTCTTTTTTATGAATTGGGTGTGATTGCGCTCGTACGAAATCGAGAAATCACCACCTCCCAATCTCCCGCCCCAGCGCTCGACGATACGCGAAACACTCAACTCAAGACCAGCATCATGCTGTCCGCTATATATTATAGAAGAGGCGCCGAACGCGCGCGCGACCAGCGCGACATGGGTCGAGATGCGCTCATCCCGAGGAAGGCGGTGCGAAAGACGGAGGACCTCGATTTCCATGAGCATCCCCCCTATTTCACATGTTGGCATGGCGAATACAAGCCGCAGGGATCCGGACATTGCCCTGAACGGGAATCCCCGCTCCCCTGAGCCCACGGATAGGGCGGATCCACGACCACAGAACCGCTTCCCCCTGATTTGCATGTCGCTTCGCACGAGTAATCCCTGTCGCTGTCGTAGCAGGAGCCCTGGGAGCACATCTCCGGTGTGCAGCCCGGGATACTCTGCTGAGGTTTGTTCGGGTCCTGCGGGCAGATGGTTACCTGGCAGAGTTTCTTGCAGCATTGGACCTCGCACGAGGAATCTATGCTGCGGTATTTCTTGAGCACATTGGAGCAGTATGCTGTGTAGTTGGCCTTGCAGTCCGCCTGGCCAGGGCAGAAATTGAAGATGTGCTGGTTGCTGCTGTCATACGTCCAGGGCTCCGCATCGCAGCCGGCGAGATATTTGGTGCAGTTCTTCTCTGCAGACAGTTCCCAGCCATAGGCGAAAGCAGCGCACTCGTATTTCGGGCCCACGCAGCCTCCTTCTTCACCTTGCGAACCGCTTTGGCTGCCCCCAGTTCCGGTCCCTGTTCCTGTGATGAGGCCCACCTGCGAGACGACCGGGGTCGTCCCTCCTATATTGATATTAGTGTTGGCCGAGATGCCTCCGGATGAACCGGTGCTGGTCGAACCAGCGCCCGCGGATTCTGTACTCAGGCAGGGATCTATGTAATTCGATAGCACGCCCCCGCTGCTTATGGTCACGCCTCCTGTGCCCTTGGATGATGCTGCGCTCGGGGCCTTCGAACCGCCCGTGTTGAAGATATTCACCTGAGCCGCAGGAAGGGTCCCGCCGCTATTGGCCTTCTGGGTCCCCCCCAAGTTATAGTTCTTGCTCCAATCATAGCCGAGCTTGAATGTCCCGCTCAGGGAAAGCTGCGCATATTTGTTTTTCTCGATGCATGAGACGCGGTAGTTGGCAGCCCCGCTCCTGACATTGCAGAACTGCGAGTCCTCTGGGTTGGTGCTGGATGCGGATGGGAACGAGCAATCCACTTTCTTGTCCCCTCTTTTTGAGAAGACCACTGGCGCATTAACCGGCAGGGTGATGGACTGCTGCGTATACGTGTAGTTCGCGCCTCCCTTCGAGAGGCAGCATTTGTCGGGTGTCCCGAGGCCGGATATCACATCAGCATACGAATCAGTTGATATGTCCTTGGAATCCACATCCTGGGTCACGATGCTCCCGTTATCGTACTCTATCGTGCAGGTGAACGTCTTGCCTGTCTCATTGCATGGCTTGCAAGGTTCCGCGACACCGTTGTCAGGGCATTTTATGTTGTTCAGCACCGAGCCTCCGACAAGCGGCGTGCATTGCACTCCATCAGAGCAGGTCATGTTGCATGTGCCGAGGTACATCTCGGAAGGGCTGCACGTCACACAAGTGACATTCGGTGACGGATAGACCCTCTGGAAGAATGACATGGGTTTGTCAGCAACCATCCTGACCATTGCTTCGCTGAGCGAGCACATCGCGCTGTGCTTGAAATCGGTCGGCATGCTGACAAGCATGGTCCAGTTCTTGTCCCCGCCCGTCCCATAAGGCGATGGCGGGATGCTTTTCACCCTGGCATAGAACATCCCGGTTATCCCTGAAGACACGAGCGTGTTCTCGTTGGTGATCAGCTCGCTGAAAAGCGAACCCACCTCGTCCTGGTTCCATGCCTTGGGGTCTGAAGTCTGGCCTGTCGGGTCGATCTGCGAGACATAGAAATCATAAACTATGGATGGCTTGTGGAAGTTCGTAAGGAGGTAGAACCCGTGGTCCTTCAGGTCGTTCACGACCGCATCGGCCTTGTCTTTCGGTTTTGTCAAGCCCTTATAGACATCGGAGTTCTCCTGCACCCCGTAATCGAAGATGAGGACATCGACCCCGAAAAGCGGGTCGTCGGCTATCTGCATGTCGCATCCGCCGACCCCTCCTCCGAGGTCCCCGAAGCAGTTCTTGCCTGCAAAAACCCTCTGCGCGTTGCTCGTGAATGTCGCATTGTCGTATCCTGTTATCTTGACAGCTGTCAGGCACCTGGGGCATTCCTTCTTGATTATCTGCGAAGCCTTCTTGATGTTGTCCCGCATGGCCTGGTCATCGGCTCGGTCAGTGCTCTCGACGATCACGATGACGGCGCCCATATTGTTTATCAGGCGGCTCGCAAGATACTCGTCCACCTGTTTCGGAACCATCTGGATATCAGGGACAGCATCGCAATTCGCGCCGTCCACGATATCCTTTATGCACGCGTCCTTATCGCCACCGTAGGCTTGCAAAGTTGGGCCGACACAAAGCATTTCTGCGCTCAATTGCGCTGAATCCCTGCATTTCTGCTGGAAACCGGATTCCTGCACCTGCACGGTCGCTTGGATAGATGCCATGTCGCTCAAATCGCTCAGATCCAATATCGGTATCACGCCGGACTGCAGGAACCTTGCCAACTGCTG
>Ga0315268_10001874_pt1 | contig 24172 bp, 18 predicted proteins | sample C1_top_MG_FD_204535 | JGI IMG/M metagenome (GOLD analysis project Ga0315268, IMG submission 204535) | Sediment microbial communities from Yellowstone Lake, YNP, Wyoming, USA - C1_top | ecosystem: Environmental > Aquatic > Freshwater > Lake > Sediment | place: USA: Wyoming | collected 2017-08-01
GTTGGCGCCAGCCGGGTACGCGATTTATTCGACCAGGCCAAGCGTCATTCCCCGTGTATCATCTTTGTGGATGAAATCGATGCAGTAGGCCGCCAACGAGGCGCCGGGTTGGGAGGCAGTCATGATGAACGCGAACAGACTCTCAACCAAATGCTTGTGGAGATGGACGGTTTTGATACCGATACGAATATCATCATTATGGCCGCAACGAACCGCCCGGATATCCTTGATCCAGCCTTACTCCGTCCAGGACGCTTTGACCGCCGGGTTGTCCTGGATCGGCCAGATGTGAAAGGGCGTGAGGCCATCTTAAGGGTGCATGTGAAAGGCAAACCCCTGGATCCGAGCATCGATCTGAGCGTATTAGCGCGTGCCACTCCCGGGTTCGTCGGTGCCGATATTGAAAACCTGGTAAATGAAGCTGCAATCCTGGCAGCTCGCCGCAATAAAAAAGCCATCAGCCAGGCTGAACTGGAAGAGGCCATTGAACGTGTGATTGCGGGTCCTGAGCGGAAAAGCCGCTTGATCAGCCAGGAAGAAAAGCGGATTATCGCTTACCATGAAGCTGGTCATGCCGTTATTGCCAATGTCATCCCAGAAGCGGATGTTGTACAGAAAGTAACGATTGTCTCGCGGGGGATGTCGTTGGGTACTACCATGATCTTGCCCAAGGACGATCGCACCCTGACGGCTCGCAAGAAAATGTTGGCCGATATGGTTGTCTTTCTGGGAGGTCGAGCCGCGGAAGAACTGGTTTTCGATGACATTACCTCCGGAGCATCGAACGATTTAGAACGCGTCACTCAAGTCGCCCGAACGATGGTAACCCGCCTGGGCATGAGCGATGACTTAGGCCCGATGGTCTATGGCCAAAAAGAGGAGCTCATTTTCCTCGGCCGTGAGATTTCTGAACAGCGTGATTATTCTGAAGCCGTGGCTGAACAAATTGACCAACAGGTTCGCAGATTGGTTCATGATGCCCACGAAAAAGCTCACCAGCTTCTTCTTCAGTATCGCGAGAAATTGGATGCCGTGGCCAATCGCTTGCTCGAAGTCGAGACCCTTTCACGCGAGGAATTTGAAGAAATCTTTCCACCCCCTAATCCTAAGCGCAGTGGAACTCCACTACTGATGGGTGAAAAATAGGATTTTATCACAGATCGGGTTTCTGAACCCGCTCTGTTTTATTTTAAGAATGTCCTGACCAACTGATCCACCTGCTCTAGCGGGTCGGGATTCATCCAAAACCAATGGATATTTGGATCACTCTCCTTAAACCAATTCGCCTGCCGCCGGACAAACTGGCGTGTCAGGCGTTTCATCCGAGCAATAGCCTCCTCCAGAGACATTCGACCCTCTAAGAAAGCGATCATTTCTCCGTAACCGATTGCTGAAAGCGTCGAAAGGTGCGGGGAAAATCCCTTTGCCAATAATCCCTTCACCTCGTCAACAAAACCCTGCGCCAGCATCGCCTCGATGCGATCATCAATACGCGCATAAAGCTCAGGCCTCAAGCGTCTCAAACCGACCATCAGAACGTGATAGGGAGAGACCACCTGCTCTCGTTGAACTGAGAAAAGCCTACCACTATGGAAAATCACTTCCAATGCTCGGATCGTTCTGCGCAGGTTACGCGGGTCTATTTTGGCCGCCGCATCGGGATCCAATACGGCTAACCGCCGGTGAAGCTCAACACATCCCAACTCACCTGCCCAATTTTCCAGGACCTGGCGCAGCTTCGGATCCGGCTCCTGGGCCGGGGGCTTCCAACCTTCAATTACCGCTCGAATGTACTGGCCAGTTCCTCCAACCAGGATAGGTACTTTCTGGCGCTGGTGAATATCTTCGATAGCCTTTCGGGCAGCGCGTTGGAAAACCGCCAGACTCCAACATTCATCTGGATCTGCCACGTCTACGAGATGATGCGGAACGCGCTGGCGCTCCTCACATGTTGGCTTGGCTGTGCCAATATCCATCCCGCGGTAGAACAGGCGCGAGTCAGCCGAGATAATCTCTCCTTCGAATCTTTCGGCTAGCCGGATGGAAAATTCGGTTTTACCGACTGCCGTTGGCCCAACAATGACCACCAATCTTGGAAGGTTCGGGTCATGGGTCTGCAATGGACTTCCCCCTTCAAGCGATTGCATTTTCGAACCACTTTATCTCTAAATTATCGTCCCCTGGATGCCCTTGAATCGCAACAACATCGATACGCCAATCGCCCTCCCACTCCGGATGGGCCTGCAAGTAGGCCTGGATTGCCCCCAGAAGGTGATTGCGTTTCTTTTGAGTGATCGCCTCTTCTGGAAATCCGAAAGCCAGATTGGAGCGAGCTTTAACCTCAACGAACACTAACACTCCCTGGCAAGAGGCCACCAAGTCTATCTCACCGTAGGCTGTTCGGACGTTGCGATCCATCACTCGGAGGCCTTTCTCCTCTAGAAATGTACTGGCTACCTGTTCGCCCCAATGCCCTATCTGCTGTTGCCTTGCCATCATCTCACGCTTTCCTGACTATTCTACCCTATTCTAAACCATATTCATTTTAGGTAACAAGCCAAACCTTCTGTTAAGAACCACCCTGCGAAATTTATACTATACTTCTATTGACTGTTCAGGTAAAAAAATCGATTCATCATCGTTGCCCTTATAAATACCATCTGAAAAATGAAAAATTGACAATCCATGAAACCATGTTACACTAGCACCAACTGGAGGGTAGTATGGGTAAATTTACTTCTCTTCTAAAAGAAAGTGAACTATTTTACAACCTGACCACGACTCAATTAGAACTCGTTGAAAGTATTGCACAGGAACAAATATATCAAGAAGGGGATATTATCTTCACAGAAAGCACCCGTGGAAACGAATTATTTCTCATCTTAAGTGGTCATGTAGATATCCTCGTGACCCCCAGCCTGGTTTCCCCTCGCCATAAACCAGACGAACAAGAGGTCATCAATACCATGTGGCGCGGACAATGTTTTGGTGAGGTAGCCCTGGTAGATGAAGGCATCCGTTCTGCTACTGCGCGAGCTGGGACGATAAACACCAGACTTCTCAGGATAACACGCCAGGACTTTTTACATCTGTGTGAAAGTGATCCTGAATTAGGATACCGGGTAATGTTCAATTTATCCACCGGCCTTTCTGAAATCATCCGGCATGCCACCCTGCAAATCCGCGAGGCTCTTCTTTACAAAAAAACTCATTTCAAAGCACCACATGAAGAGGAATGATCCTTTATGCCTTCTGCAGAGATCATAGCTATTGGCACTGAACTCCTATTAGGAGAAATCCAGGATACCAACACCTACTTTTTAGCGCGCAAATTACGTGATCTAGGAATCGACCTGTACCGCACGATCATGATCGGCGATAACACCGAGCGAATTGCTCAAGCCATTCGCGAATCGCTCACTCGGGCTCAAATTATCATTACAACCGGCGGTCTGGGACCGACTGTCGATGATCCTACCCGCCAGGCAGTGGCTTTAGCAGTTGGCGTGGAGATTGAATTCCAGCCATCCCTTTGGGAACAGATCCAGACTCGTTTTTCTCATTATGGTCGGCAGGCAACTGAGAACAACCGCCGTCAGGCTTATATACCGCAGGGTGCCATCGCAATCGAAAATCCGGTGGGGACTGCGCCCGCCTTCCGGGTCGAGCTTGGCGACCAGGTGATCATCAGCTTGCCTGGAGTTCCCCGCGAAATGCAATATTTGATCGAAAACAGTATCTTCCCATATTTGAAAGCAAGGTATGGCTTGCATGGCACGATCAAAGCCCGGGTGTTGCACACCTCCGGAGTAGGTGAGTCCCAGGTGGATGAATGGGTGGGCGATCTGGAGACTTTAAACAACCCAACGGTCGGGTTGCTGGCTCATCCAGGACAGGTAGATATCCGGATTACCGCCAAGGCTGAGTCCATCGAAGAGGCAGACCACATGATCGAGCGAGTCGCTATGACCATCCGCGAAAGGCTGGGCACAAACCTTTTCGGTGAAGATGAGGAAACTCTCGAAATGGTTACCCTGCAGAAGCTGACCAATCTTGGCTGGAGATTATCCGTTATCGAATGCGGCCTGGAAGGCGCTTTTATCTCCCACCTGAAGCAAGCAGCCTATCCGGTCGATCAAACTCTGCAGTTCACAGTGGCCTGTGACGCCAGTGATCTGAAGATAAAATTGAAGAACCTGCGGCAACAGGTCAAGGCTGAGGTTACTTTAGCTCTTAGCCTCCTTCCTGCAGGTCAAAAACAAGTCCTTTCTATGATTTTGATAACCCCAACCGTCGAACAGGAAATTATCCGATCTTATGGTGGGGCACCTGCTTTAACCCCCTCCTGGGCAGTTAACCAGGCGTTGGATTTTCTACGCCGCAACCTTTAAGGAGAAAAATGCAAACAATAGACTTTCTGCTGACCAATGCCCATGTCTTGACCATGAATGAACAGATGCACCAGTACAATCCCGGTGCAGTTGCAGTCTCTGGTACAGATATCCTGGCTGTTGGTCCGGCACCCGAATTGGATCAACAATATACTGCTCAGCAGATCATCGATTGCCAAGGGAAGGTGCTACTTCCTGGCTTGATAAATGCTCATACCCATGTGCCGATGACTCTGCTGCGCGGCTTGGCCGATGACTTACGGCTGGATGTCTGGTTGATGGGTTATATGATGCCAGTCGAACGTCAATTTGTGACTCCGGAGTTTGTCAGGTGGGGCACTTTACTGGGCTGTGCCGAAATGATCCGCAGCGGGGTCACTACATTTGCGGATATGTATTACTTTGAAGAGCATGTCGCTCAGGCTTCAGTCGAGGCAGGGATGCGCGCCCTGTGCGGTGAAACCATTCTTAAGTTTCCCACTCCAGATGCCGGTTATTATGAAGAATCTCTTGCTTACGCCCGAGAATTTATCAAGCGCTGGAAGGGCCACCCACTAATTACCCCCGTGATAGCACCTCACGCCCCTTATACATGCACTGGCGATATTCTGAGGGCTAGTGCCGAACTGGCGGTAGAATTTGATGTTCCGCTTCATACCCACCTGGCTGAAACCGCGCTGGAGGTCAGCAATCTACGTCAGGAGACAGGGATGCCGGTCATCCCATACGTCAAGAAGCACAATCTTTTTGATGCTAAGGTGATTGCTGCTCACTGTGTGCACATCGATGAAGGGGAAATGCGAACGCTCTTGCATGCCGGAGCCGGCGTGGCACATAATCCGACATCCAACCTAAAACTGGCTTCTGGGTTCGCTCCAGTCAAGCGAATGATTGAGCTTGGACTCAAGGTTGGGATCGGAACGGATGGACCCGCTTCGAATAATGATCTGGATATGTTCGAAGAAATTCGGCTGGCTGCACTGGTCGCCAAGAACAGCAGCAATGATCCGACTGCCTTACCTGCCCAGACCACCTTGTTAATGGCTACACGCATGGGGGCAGAGGCTTTGCATATGGGGCATATCACCGGCTCGCTCGAACCCGGTAAGCGAGCTGATTTGATCCTGGTGAACACCCATTCTTTGCATAGTTATCCTCGCTTCCAAAGGGACCCAAACAGCGCTTATGCCCAATTGATCTATACTGCCAAGTCAACCGATGTGACCGATGTCATGATTAATGGAAAATGGGTGATGCAAGCCCAACAACTGCTCAGTCTGAATGAGAGTGAGTTATTGCAGGCATGCGAGGAATACGCTCACAAAATCGACATTTTCCTTATTCAACGCGAGAAATCGGTTCTTGCCAAGTTGATTGCCATTGGCGGTGCTACCGAGGAAGAGAGCTTTGAGGTTCAGGCCAAAGTTCCAATCCAGGATCTTGAGATGGTGATGCAAGCCCTCCATCAATCTGAGATCGAAATCCTCCGCCAGCGCCATTACCGAGAATATGACACTTACTTCCTGTCTGATGATCCAGAACAGGGCCTGTTGCGCTTCCGCGAGGATCACTTCATCGATGACAAAGGCGAAGTATATAATGTGCGGTCACGCCTGACCCACCTGGGATTAGGCAGCGAGCATTCCCACTTAGAGGGAGTGGTCTTATCCAGAAGCCGTTTCCTGGCTCCCGCGACTCAAAGTCTGCGTTTTTATCGGGAATACTTCAAACCCAAACGCGAGCGTGAGATTGAAAAAGACCGCCTGCGCTTCCTCGTTCGCTACAAGGAAACCGAATTCTATATCAACATTGACCGGGTTACGAAACCCGAACTTGGTCTATTTCTTGAAGTGAAAAGTCGTACATGGAGCCGCAAGGATGCATATCATAAAGCCGCCCTGGCTGCCGAGCTACTTCATACCCTGAGCGCCTCTCCACAGGTTGCTATTTCTGAAGATTACATAGAGATGATCGAAGAATTATAGAGAATCGGGATCAGGTGTGGCTTCAAAGAAACGAGCTATTGAACGTACCTTGCGCGTCCTTTTCATTGCTTCAGAAGCGGACCCCTTTATCAAGGTCGGCGGACTGGCAGATGTAGCCGGTTCCCTGCCGCCTGCATTGCTCTCTCTTTCACCGCAGGACATCAATGGATGGACAATAGATGTAAGACTCGTTCTTCCTTTCCATTCTGCTATCCGCTCGAAATTAAAACAGTTCACTCCTGTTGGACAATTTGTATTACCGCGCCTTGGCGTTCCAATAGAAGGACAGATCTTTGAGACAAATAGTGCAGTGATTAACTCGGCTAATCCCTCCATTCATCCATTAAAGGTCTATCTGGTCGATGGTCCTCCTTTCAGGCAAGGTCCCCAAACCGTCTATAGCGGAGATGCACAGGTAGATGGTGAGCGGTATACCTTTTTTTCACTCGCTGTGTTGGAATTAGCTCGCAAACTGAATTGGTCTCCCGATATTCTGCACGCCAATGATTGGCATACCGCCCTATCTGTTTATGCCATCCAATTGGAAAGGTTAGCCGGGGTAGGAAAAGCCAATGCCATCTCACAGTCAAGATCAGATTCGTTCTTTGCTGATACCCGCTCAATCCTCACCATCCATAATCTTTCTTTCATGGGCGCAGGCAGTGAACAATCTCTCCAGGCTTACTCCCTACCTGCCAGCCAGGATCCCCGCTTACCGCCCTGGGCTCGCCAGATGCCCCTTCCTCTCGGTTTGCTGACTGCAGATTCCCTTGTCGCTGTCTCCCCTGCCTATGCTGAGGATATACTTAAACCAGGTTATGGATGTGACCTGCAAGACTTTTTGCAAACTCGCTCCCAGGTCCTGACTGGCATCCTGAATGGCCTGGATACATCTTCCTGGAATCCGTCCACCGATCCTCATCTGGCAGCTAATTTCGATTCCAACCACCTGGAAGACCGCCTGCTTAATAGGCAAACCCTTTTGCAAGAGGTTGGTCTTTCAGACGATCTGAAAATTCCATTGATCATCTCTGTGGGTCGGATTGACCAGCAGAAAGGGATCGATCTGCTCCTGCAGTCATTGCGCCAGGTCCTGGATCTTCCCTGGCAGGTAATCCTATTAGGAACTGGCGACCATGTTCTCGAATCCTCTTATCGGAAGCTGAGCGAAGATTACCCGGATCGAGTGCGTGTGTTCTTACGCTTTGATGATGCTCTCTCTCGTCGTATGTATGCCGGTGCTGATTTGCTGGCCATGCCTTCCCGTTATGAACCTTGCGGATTAGCCCAAATGATCGCCATGCGATATGGCTGCATACCTCTCGCCCATGCGACAGGCGGATTGAAAGATACAATCATAGATGATCCACAGCTCGGTACAGGTTTTCTCTTTGAGGAAGCTCAAATTCAACCCCTGGAAGCGACCTTGCGGCGTGCTTTGTCACTTTACCAGGACCGTACCCTCTGGCAATCGATGCAAAAGCGAGCCATGGAAAAAGATTTCTCCTGGCAGCGCTCTGCTCTTGAATATGCCAGGATCTATCAGAAGCTAGTAAATAACGGATAATTGGAGAGCGGATATGAAAACTCGCGCCATTATTCTGGCGGGCGGTGAAGGGACTCGCCTGGGTGTGTTGACTGCCAAGCGTACCAAGCCGGCAGTGCCCTTTGCCGGCAAGTATCGGATCATTGACTTTACTCTCTCGAATTGCGTCAACTCCAATCTGTTTGATGTCATGATCATCGCCCAATATCGACCACAATCTCTTATTGAGCACATTGGTGCAGGCGGCCCTTGGGACTTAAACCGGGAATTTACAGGGGGTATCAATATCTATACTCCCTATAAATCACGCGGTTCGGGGTGGTTTGTCGGCACAGCCGACGCCGTCCAGCAAAATTTCTTATTCATTAAACGTAACAATCCAGATCTGATCCTCATTCTTTCCGGCGACCATATTTATGCCATGGATTACTCCCAGATGGTCAATTACCATGTCGCCAAAGCTGCAGATCTGACTTTAGCAACCATCCAGGTACTACCTAATGAAGCTTCTCGTTTTGGAATCGTGTCTCACGATGACGATTATCGTGTGACTTCCTTTATCGAAAAACCAGCCAGCCCACCTTCGAATCTTGTGAACATGGGGGTTTATATATTTAACCGGCAGGTGATCGGAGATGCTTTATGGGAAGACCATTTCAGCCAGGAATCCTCTCACGATTTTGGAAAGGATATTTTGCCTTCTTTAGTGAAAGCAGGAGCGCGCGTTTATGCGTATCCCTATCACGGTTATTGGGTCGATGTTGGAACCGTCAATACCTATTGGCAGGCGCATATGGATTTACTGAGTGAAACTCCGGCGCTTGATTTATATAATCGTAAATGGATCATCCATACCCGCTCCGAAGAACAACCGCCAGCCAAAATTCACCGCAACGCCGTTGTGGAAGATAGCTTGATCTGCGATGGAGCCATCATTGAAGCCGGTGCCAGGATCAATCGAAGTGTAATTTCTCCCGGAGTCCATATTGATTCCGGTGCTTTCATCAAGGAATCGATCATCTTGACCAATTCAACAATAGAATCGGGTGCCACCATCAAACGAGCCGTGATCGATAAGCAAGCCAGGATCTGCGAGAACGCAACGATTGGAGATGACTGCAAGGAAGAACTGATCCTCTCGATGATCGGCAAAAACTCGGTGGTTCCTTCAAATATCCAGGTACTCCCCGGAGGGATGATTGGAACAGATGTTTGCCCCTCTGATTATGGATCAACTACGGTCAAAAATGGCGATTATATCCAAACACGGAGACTTCCTTATGAACTATAAACGATCTTCAGGCATTATCCTTCACCCAACCAGTTTTCGAGGGCCAGATGGAATCGGCGATCTTGGCCCCGAAGCATATCAGTGGATTGACTTCCTGGCCGAATCTGGTTGTAGTGTGTGGCAAATCTTACCCCTTGGCCCGACGGGCTATGGAGATTCGCCTTATCAAAGTTTTTCTGCCTTTGCAGGCAACCCATATCTGGTCAGTCCAGTCATGCTCTTGGATGAAGGTCTGCTTAAACGTAGCGACCTGGCAGATCGACCGAGCCTGCCCGAAGATTATGTGGATTATGGTCCTGCGATCCAATGGAAACTCAAGATAATAAACCGCGCTTGCAACCATTTCATTAACCATGCTCCACCAGAGCTACGTCAAGAATTCGAAGCCTTCGAGCAAGCTAACGCCCATTGGCTGGCTGACTTCACCTTTTTTATGGCGATAAAAGAAGCAAACGGTGGTGTCTCCTGGAACAACTGGCCTGCTCCACTGCGCCGAAGAGATCCGAAGGCTCTTCGACAGTTCCACGATGCTCATCCTGAAGAAGTAGCATGTCATTCCATCCGCCAATTCTTATTCTTCCGTCAATGGCAAAGTTTGCACCAATATGCCAATGAGAAGGGCATCCAGATCATGGGTGACATTCCCATTTTTGTCGCTTATGATAGTTCAGACGCCTGGTCGCATGCTGAGCTGTTCTATATGGATAAGAAAGGTTCACCGACCGTTGTAGCTGGGGTTCCACCAGATTACTTCTCTAGCACCGGACAGCTTTGGGGAAACCCTCTGTATCACTGGGATGTCCACGAAAAAAGCGGATTTTTATGGTGGATCCAACGTATTCGCGCCGTGCTCTCGATGGTTGATATCGTCCGGTTGGATCATTTTCGCGGCTTCGCAGGGTATTGGGAAGTTCCCGCCGGATTACCTACCGCTGAGTTGGGTCATTGGGTGCCCGGTCCCAACCGTAAAATCTTTGAGGCTATTCAAACAGCACTGGGCAGTCTTCCAATCATTGCTGAAGATCTCGGGGAGATTACCCCGGATGTCATCGAGCTTCGCGACCACTTTGGCCTCCCCGGGATGAAAGTCCTGCATTTTGCCTTTGACTCTGGTGCAGCTAACCTGTTCCTCCCCCACAACTATACACCTAACTATATTGCCTATACTGGCACCCATGATAACGATACAACAGTGGGTTGGTTCCAAAATAGACCAGAGAAAGAGCGCGATTTCTGTTGCCGTTACCTGGGTCGCTCTGGAGAACACATCGCCTGGGATCTGATCCGCGCCGCATGGTCTTCTGTAGCGATAATGTCGCTTGCACCTCTGCAGGATTTTTTGGAATTGGGTAGCAAGGCACGTATGAACATGCCTGGCCGACCGGACGGAAACTGGACCTGGCGTATCCCTTCAGGAGCACTCACCTCCACCCTGGCAACCAGGATACATGAATTCAACGAGATATACGGCCGGCTGATAGCGAAGAAGCCAAAACCTGAAGATGACCTTCAGAAGAAGTAAAGGTCGCACATGACATTCTCTGCAATTCAAAAAGAATATTCCGACAACCAGGGGATATTACGGCTTGTGCCTGCCTTTGTGGCCATGAATTTTAACCAGGCTGGCGGGCGACTGCACTTGCACCCTGATGATTGTTTCCCACTGGGTATTCGGGCCGGTTCGGTAAAAGAACGTTGGCTCAGTTCGACCCTCCATGGTCCAGATGGTCAAGGACTGAGTTTTGTGGCCCTTTCGGACAATCCCACCGATAAAATCTCCTTTGCCGAAGTGGTTGCCGAGCTAGGTCCCGAATTGGTAGGAAAGGAATACTACGCAAAATATCGCGGCTGGCCTATTCATTCCAAGTTTTTCGATTATAAACTGCCTCTTTTCCACCATTTGCATCTTGACGAAACCGCTGCTAATCGGATTGGAGCACACGGCAAGCCAGAGGCTTATTATTTTCCGGTGCAGCTCAACAATTACCCTGGGGAGTTACCGATCACATTCTTCGGCTTTTCACCGGATGTAACCCGGAGTGAAGTCCTTGCCAGGCTTAGAGATTGGGAAAAGCGTGACGTGCATATCACTGAGCTCTCTCGCGCTTACCGGCTGGAATTGGGAAGCGGTTGGTATACCCCGCCCGGCATCCTCCATGCGCCTGGGTCTTTGCTCACCTACGAAGTCCAGTGGAACAGTGCCGTCGGAGCGGTTTTCGAAAATGTCTCTTCGGGTGAAATATTCGGCATGGAACACCTCACTCACAGCTTACCTGCCGGGAAGAAAGGGGATTGGGAAGCGATTCTAGAATTGCTTGATTGGGAAAAGAACATTGATCCCCTCTATCGCGAGCACTACTTCCGTCCCCAGGTCCCAATCGATACCCACAGCGACCTTTATTCTGAAAAATGGATTGTCTATGGCAACCCATATTTCGGCGCCCGGGAGACGGTTATCCAGCCAGGTCAAACCGTGGTAATCCAAGACCCATTGGCGTATGGTTGCATTATTATCCAGGGTCATGGCATAATAGGATTGCACCCTGCAGAAGCTCCCACTTTACTGCGATATGGGCAGTTGAGCGCTGATGAATTCTTCATCAGCGAATCGGCTGCTCGTCAGGGAGTCCGGATAGTAAACAATAGCCAAGTTGAACCACTGGTCTTGCTCAGGCATTTTGGACCTGGGTACCCGGGCATGCCATAATTTTTTGGCTTAATAAGGAGGTTTGCATGCCTCAGGAACGCACGCGTAAAATTGTTGTCGCAGGGATTCTAAGTGCCATTTCTGTTTTCCTGGGTCTAAGCCGTTTAGGTTTCATTCCCTGGCTCAGTGGTGCTTCCCTGACGATCATGCATGTACCGGTGATCATCGGTGCAATACTGGAAGGGCCCTGGGTCGGTGCAGCAATAGGGCTGATCTTTGGGCTGTTTAGCATGTTGCAAGCGGCAATTGCCCCCAACGGGCCGACTGACGTCCTGTTCACCAATCCCCTGATAGCCGTGTTGCCACGCTTGCTGGTCGGCCCGATTGCCTGGTTGGTCTGGCGCGCCTTGCAGAAGCTTCCCGTGGTTGGATTAATCTCAGCAGGTGTCATCGGCAGTCTTGCCCACACATTCATGGTTCTAGAAATGATCCATCTGACCAGCGGGAACATTTCGTGGGCGGTACTCGGCCCAATTGCAATAGCCAACGGAATTCCAGAAGCAGTTCTATCCGCTATATTGGTATTGGCGGTGGTTGCTGCATGGAGGCAAATCCAGGTGGGGAAAAGAAAAGGCGCTAACCTGGAATGATGGTTTCCTGTCTAAAGGCATAGGATACATGCCGACGACAGCGCGGCAAGTCCTATGGTTAATCCATCCTGCCAGCGGAACTTCAATTCGACCATCGAGGTGTGATGCCCGGTACTCCCGTAGCCGCGCGAGTCCATGGCTAATGCCAGGTTTTCAGCCCTCCGCAGGCTGGTGATAAATAAGGGTACGATAAGAGGGATTACCAAACGCGCCCGCCGGATAACACCTCCCTGCCAGGTTCCCCATTCTGCCCCGCGTGCCGCCTGCGCTTTCGCGATCCGCTCTGCCGAAAGCGCCAGAGAGGGGATGAAGCGCAATGTCACCTGAACCATCAGAACCACATCTCGTGTCGGCAATCCCAGGCGAGCCAAAGGTTGGAGCAGGGCTTCTAAACCACGGGTAATCTCAGAGACGGAGATGCAAAACGATGAGAAACTGATTGTCAGTACCAACACCAGGAAACGCACTAAAAAGATAAATCCAATGCGTAGATCAGCATAAGAGATCGCCAGCTTTCCCAAAGTGAAGAGAAGTGGAGGTTCATCCGATAAAGGGTTGAAGAAAACCTGCAAAATTGCAATGATCAGCAAGAATGGGAGCGGAGGAAGCAGCCCTCGCAACGCATAGCGCAAAGGAATACGTGCTACCACCAAACCGACCAGGATTAAGAATATGCCGCATCCCAATCCAACCAGGTTTGGTGTTGCTGTAACGGCCACAAATAGCATCAGAAACCCCAATATGCGAGCGCGTGGATCCAACCGGTGAATGGGCGAGGCGACCGGCAGGTACTGTCCAATCGGTATACTGCGCATGAATTCAAATTGGCTCATTTAGCCATTCACCCTGGTTACCTCGCGAATCAAAATGTCCAGGTCAATAATACCCGCCGGGAGCGGCCACCCTCGCTCGCGTAAACCCTCAGCGATCAAAGTAACGCAAGGTGGTTCCAGGCCGGCTCGATAGAGCACCTTCATCTGACCGAAAACCTCACTGGGACTCCCGGCCAGCAACACCTTCCCTCCCTGCAAGATACTCATCCGCTCAGCCAATAAAGAAATATCTTCCATGTGGTGTGATGAAAGTACAAATGTAATACCACTTTGCCGTAATTCTGCCAATCGGGATCTAATCTCCTGAGTAGAAACCGGATCCAATCCTGCTAACGGTTCATCCAGTAACAAAATCTCAGGTCGGAGGGCCAGTATGGATGCAAGTGCCACCTTACGGCGTTCGCCACCGCTCAATGTAAAGGTCAGTCGGTCCTTAAATTGGTCGAAATCCAATCCAACGATCTCCATTGCTTGCCGAACCCGATCTGCTAATCCTTGATGAAGGCCCATTTGACGCGGCCCAAACGCAATTTCGTCGCCAACATATTGCTCGAAGAAAGACATTTCAGGGTTCTGAAAAACCAATCCAACAGTTTTCACGATTTCCCGCATGGTCACTTTTGATTGGTTAAGATCGAAGGCTCCCACCCTGACGCTTCCTTCCTGTGGGCGCAGCAATCCATTCAGATGTTGCAAAAGCGTGGATTTGCCTGATCCTGTCACCCCTGCCAATCCATGGGAACTGCCCGGTTGTACTTGCATCGAAACATCCTGCAAGGATCGGTGTGCTAATGGTGTCCCTGCCAGGTAAACATGCCCCAGATTCTCGACATTAATCATCGGAAAAGGTTGGAGACTATCCTGTGGTGTATAGTCTGATTGGTTCTGCAGGTTGTCTATTTGTTCCTCTACGACGCTATCGCGCCCAGGATAAAGTGGCAACGCATCCTGCAATGCATTCATCGCCATTAACTTCTCGGGTAATGCAGGCCATACGGTACGCAGCCGTCTAGCGATTTGAGATGCTGGCGGGAGATCAAGGCCCAATTCAGCTAACATGTCTGGCTGAGAGAATATCTGGTGTGGTGACCCGTCCAACGCGATATTCCCGCGATGCAGGGCAATTACTCGTTCAGCCTGGGCAGCTTCGTCCATATAATGAGTTATAAAGAGGATAGTCAAACCAACCTGCTGAAGGTGAGACATTATTTCCAGCGCTTTGCGACGACCCAACGGATCCAACATGGTGGTCGCTTCGTCGAAAATGATGCATGCTGGTCGCATGGCCAATGCACCTGCCAGTGCCAGGCGCTGCATTTGACCTGCAGAAAGCAGATGAGGGGGTCTGAATCGATCCTCCCATAAACCAACTTCCCTGAGCGCATCCTCCACTCGCTGCCGGATTTCGCCCGGTGGAAGCCCCAGGTTCTCCGGTCCAAATGCAACATCCTCCTCGACCGTCGAGGCTACAATTTGATCCTCTGGGAATTGAAATACCATCCCCACCATGGAATGGATCTTTCTGCGGTTTGCCGGATTCTGAGTGTCCATTCCCTCAATCAGCACTCGCCCTTTTGTTGGCAACAACAAAGCATTTAGACAGCGGGCCAGGGTGGTTTTTCCGGACCCATTCGCCCCCACCAACGCCACCAATTCCTCCCGTTCTATTCTTAAAGAAATGCCTCTCAGTATAGGGTCATTTGAAAATGTGCCATGTTGCGTTGGGTAGGAAAAAAAGAGGTTTTCAACCTGGATCAACGGGGGCATGATATGAGTCCCAGATTTTAGTATACCACTTTCACAATTATGCTTGCTGCGTTGGATTTTCTAGAGGAGAAAAAATGATTTCATTTACTCTTAGTATGGTATAATCAAACTTCGTGTTTGCGGCATTGTAGCCAGTACGCCCATCGGATGGGGGTTGGATTTCTTTCGTTCTAATGTGGAGGTAAGGCATTTGTCTATTGCACCCACCATTTTGAACTATGACCTGAAGAAAGCCGTCGCTGATAACCGGTTATTAGGCCTTTGGCGCTTGATGTATGGGTTCCGGATAAAGTACCTTGGCGCCACTCTCAGCGTGGGAATTGCCGCTTTATCCAGGACGTTCACGATGCTTTTGTTGCGGTATTTCGTGGATAACTATTTCGGCAGTGGAACGCCTGTATACCCGGTATGGATGGTCGCGTTAGGTTTTGTATTGCTTGCCAGCCTGGAAGGAACTTGTTCGTTTACCAGCGGACGGCTCACCTCACAAACGTCCGAAGGGGTAACTCGCCGCTTGCGGAATTACCTGTTCGATCATATACAACATCTTACCTTCACCTACCATTCTCAAGTGGAGACCGGTGAGTTGATCCAGCGTTGTACTTCGGATGTGGATGCAGTCCGCCGCTTTTTCTCCGACCAGGCCATTGGGATGGGACGCATCGTAATGCTATTCACGATTAACCTGATCGCACTCTCTCGTCTCAATACTCAACTGGCTTTGAGCTCCATCATTGTAGTGCCATTCATTGTTATCCTTTCGGCATTTTTCTTCAAACGCGTTTCTAAGGCGTACAAAGCATATCAAGAACAGGAAGCCACCCTTTCCACCACCTTGCAGGAGAACCTGACCGGGGTGCGGGTGGTTAAAGCCTTTGCCCGCCAGCAGTATGAGATTGATAAGTTTGAAAAGGACAACTTTGAAAAGTTTACACGGGGAAAAAGACTTCTGACGATGCACTCGCTCTACTGGCCCCTCTCGGATACCATCTGCAATGCTCAAATTCTGGGTGGCTTGCTGTTTGCAGCTATCCTGGCGATCAACGGTACGATCACCGTTGGCACATTTCTGGCGTATTCCGGCTTGATCTGGGCGGTTATATTCCCCATGCGGAACCTGGGTCGGTTGATTGTACAGACATCTACTGGCATGGTTTCGTATCACCGGGTGACAGAGATCATCCGCCAGGACCGCGAACCTCTTGACGAAGGAGATTACATTCCCGAAGGCGAATTGCGGGGTGACGTGGTCTTCGATCATGTCTGCTTCGAATATGATAAGACCAGCAATGTCCTGGAAGATATCAGTTTCCACTGTAAACCAGGTCAGGTGGTAGCCCTGCTCGGTTCTACCGGTTCGGGTAAAACGACTTTGGTCAACCTGCTGCCACGTTTTTATGAGTATGTGGATGGGAGCATCCGCCTGGACGGGATCGAGTTGAAACGCTACCCACGCCGTTTCCTGCGCCGCCACATTGGCATCGTGGAACAAGAGCCATTCCTGTTCTCTCGCTCTATTCGTGAGAATATCACTTATGGCGTTGGGCGAGAAGTTCCCCAAGAAGAGATCGAAAAAGCCGCCCGAGCCTCAGCGATCCATGATGTGATCATGTCATTCCCCGATGGCTACGACACCCTGGTAGGTGAGAAGGGTGTGACCCTCTCAGGCGGTCAGAAACAGCGTGTGGCAATCGCACGCGCCTTATTAAAAAACCCACGCATCCTCATCCTGGACGACTCAACCTCTTCGGTGGATCCAGAGACGGAAGCAGAAATTCGGGAAGCCCTGGAAAACTTGATGCACAACCGCACCACCTTCATCATCGCTCATAGAATCCAGAGCGTGATGATCGCTGACCTGATCCTGGTGCTCGATAACGGGAAGATTGTTCAGCGCGGGACGCATGATGGCCTGGTTCGAGAAGAAGGGATTTACCGCCAGATCTTCGATATTCAGACAAAAATCGAAGTGGAACTGGAGAAGGAGATCTCCAATGCCGCCTAGTTATTTCGAAGAAGAAGAGTTCAGCACCCAATTTAACGGTCAAACCTTCCGGCGTATCCTTAGCCTCCTGTTACCATATTGGAAGCAAGCCATAGCTTTCATCCTGGCAATGATGTTAGTTTCTGGGATGGATTCCTATTTTACTTACTTAAGCAAGCGCATTGTGGATGAAGGCATCATCGCCCAAAATAAACAAATCTTGTTCAACATCATGATTATCTATGGTACTTTGACGTTGCTCCAGGCTATGTTTGTTTTTGTCTTTATCTACAATGTATCCTTGATGGGTGAGCGGACCCGTTATGATCTGCGCCGGAAGATGTTCAATCACCTGCAGAACCTGTCGCTCTCCTATTACAGCCGAACTCCGGTAGGCTGGATCATGGCACGCGTGACATCGGATTCTGACCGCGTCGCCGACCTGGTCACCTGGGGATTGCTGGATGCCGTATTTTCAGTGATGAATATCCTCACAGCCATGGGGTTTATGCTGTATATCAACTGGCGATTGGCTATAATCGTTTTCGCCTTCATCCCCATTTTGATTTATGTCGCCATCGAGTTCCGCAAGCGCATCTTGGCACAATACCGTCAGGTACGTAAGCTGAATTCAAAAATTACGGGCACATATAACGAAAATATCACCGGTGTGCGCGTGGTAAAAGCACTGGGACGCGAACGTGAGAACCTACGGGAGTTCAGTGAGTTAACCGCTAATATGTACAAGACATCTTACCGGGCAGCCTGGCTTAGCGCGCTCTTTCTCCCCAGCGTGCAGATCATTGGCTCCTTTGCCCTGGGCAGTATTATCCTGTTCAGCGGGATGCCAACCCAGGTGAGCGGCATGACCATCGGCGGTATCCAGGCTTTCGTCTCCTATGTAACCTTTATGATGTGGCCGATCCAGGACCTGGCGCGCATCTTCGCTGAGCTCCAAAACGCCATTGCCTCCGGCGAACGGATGTTCTCGTTGATTGATGCAGTTCCCGATGTATCTGACCGGCCCGAGGCTTACGATCCTGGTACTATTCATGGGGATATCGAGTTTGACCATGTCAATTTCTCGTATGAAGATGAAAAACCGGTGCTCTCTGATTTTTCTCTGCATGTCAAGCGGGGTGAAACCATCGCCTTAGTCGGTCCAACCGGGGGTGGCAAGACCACCACCGTGAATCTGCTGTGTCGCTTTTACGAGCCTAAGCAAGGGGTCATCCGCATCGGGGGTACCGACTATACGAAGTACTCCCTCAATGGAATCCAATCACGCATCGGGGTTGTCCTGCAAACTCCCCATCTCTTCTCCGGTTCGATCCGAGATAACATCCGCTACGGTCGTTTAGATGCAACAGATGAGGAAATTGAGGCAGCGGCAAAATTGGCTGGTGCCCATGATTTCATCATCCGGTTCGAGAAAGGCTATGAAGAACAGGTTGGTGAAGGTGGAAACCTGCTTTCCGTAGGGCAGAAGCAACTGATCAGCCTGGCACGTGCGGTGCTAGCCAAACCAGAGATCTTTGTAATGGATGAAGCCACCAGCTCAGTGGATACGATTACTGAGGCGCTCATTCAAAAAGGCATGGAGACACTGATGAAAAAATGCACCAGTTTTGTCATTGCCCATCGCCTCTCGACCATCAAACGCGCTGACCGGATCGTGGTAATTGAAGAAGGCCAAATCGTAGAGATGGGTACGCACGCCGAGTTGCTAAGATTGCGCGGGAAGTATTACCAGCTCTATACGCGTCAATTCCGCCACCAGATGCAAGCCACTTTCGATCCATTCTACGAACCCGCCCCGGTTTCCGCAAACGATTAGAGTTAAAGACAGGCGATGAGCACCTTCCATCGCCTGTCTTTTATTAGCAACCAGATTGACAACCCTTCTGCGGCATGTTAGAATCTAGCCGCTTAACCGCCCCCATCGTCTAGCGGCCTAGGACGTGGCCCTCTCAAGGCCAAAACCGGGGTTCGAACCTCCGTGGGGGCACCTAAGCGGGCCCATCCCGAACCACGCACAATGATTGTGGAGCAGTTTCTAGCCATGTTGCGCTTTGACCAGCGCAATAAGCTGGCTGAACTGCCTAACAATTGGATGCGAGAGCGTTCGGGATGATTGCATTAAATTCCTCTGATACATCTCTTCCAATTTCAACTGGCATCCTTATAGAGAAGTTCATTACCGTCAAGGCAGCAGCCGAAGTATCGGGATATAACGTCCAATACCTGCGGCGGTTATTGCGCATGGAGAAACTGGATAGCGTCAAGGTCGGCCAGGTATGGCTGATCAAATTGGATTCTTTGGAAACTTATATTCAGCGAATTGGGAATGAAAATGACCATCGTTGTGGTCCCAAAGGTGCTATTCATTCCAAAAGACCTGATTGTTTCCATAAATAAACACATCGGGTTTACGTTTGCAAAGAAAGGAGAATTTCCATGACTGTTATGATCCTGGATGCTGGGAATAGCATCGTGCGCCGCACGGCAGCATAAGTGATCGTGCTAGAAGCACCGCAGGTTGGAGGTAGACCTGTGAGGTCATCCGACTTACCAAAAGGAGAAATCCGGAGGGACCATAGCATGTCGGAAAAGGGGCGAACTGGGAAGCCGTTTACCAGAGTGGAACCCCAAGACCTGAGTGATACGGGTAAAGCTGAATTGCTTGAAGTCTAGTAGTGAGTTGGAGATAATTGCCCTCCCTCAACACAACGGCTAAGGTTGAGACCTAATGGCAGCACCAAGATCATGCTGTGGTGTGAAACCTCCACAAAGGGAACCGGGTCAACGAGACCTGTAAAGCTACGAACGGACACCCTAAGTCGCTCTCGATATGTCATTTATGACTGTACTGCGGGATCGCCTAAGGGGCGCGAGCCCTAAGGTGACGGAGCTCTCATAGTAGTCGGTGGAGTAACGACCACCCAGGGGCAGTTGGAAAAGCCAACTACAGGGCGAAGGGGAGCAGGAACTAGGCTTGATTAGAAGAAGCGAGGTATGCGAAATGCAAACAGCCGAACACATTCTACAAGCAATGCGAAGATTAGGAGAAAAACGTATGCCACTTACGCGGGTCTATCGAAGTCTATACAGCAAGGATCTATTCCTGACTGCCTATGACAAAGTAGCCCGCAACCAGGGTGCTTTGACTGCAGGCGTGGACGACGATACAGTGGATGGTATGAGCCTGAAACGGATACGCAAAGTCATTGAAGCACTGCGATCCGAACGCTACAGGTTCAAACCTGCTCGGCGGGTTTATATTCCGAAGAAGAGCGGTGGAAAAAGACCTATTGCTAATCCAAGCTTCACAGACAAACTGGTGCAAGAAGCGTTGCGTATGCTGTTGGAAGCATATTATGAACCTCAATTTTGCGATAGTTCACATGGCTTTCGAGCAGGACACGGATGCCACACAGCCCTAACCCGAGTTCGGCAAAAGTTTGACGGAAAGGCGTGGTTTATCGAAGGTGACATCAAAGGCTGCTTTGACCATATCGATCATGAGGTGTTAATGGACATTCTGGCCAGAGATATCCAGGATGGACGGTTGCTACATCTCATCCGCATGGCGCTAGAAGCAGGATATATGGAGGATTGGGACTATCACAAGACCTATAGCGGAACGCCACAGGGTGGCGTGCTCAGCCCTTTGCTCGCCAACATCTATCTGCACGAATTGGATGTATTCGTTGAAGAAGAACTCATTCCTCGTAACACACGGGGAACCAAACGAATTTCAACACCTGAATACAATCGCTTTACCACCTTGCTTAATTCTGCAAGACGCGCCGGAGATATGAAACGGGTCAAAGAACTTGAACAGGAACGACGTCAGTATCCCTCACAGGATACCCACGATCCCAACTACCGTCGACTGGCCTATGTGCGTTATGCTGATGATTTTATCTTGGGTTTTGCTGGCCCCAAATCGGAAGCAATCACCATCAAGGAGACTATGGGTGATTTCCTGGGTAAGCATCTTCACCTTGAGATGAGTACAAACAAAACCCTCATTACTCATGCACGCTCCCAACAGGCACGCTTTCTGGGTTATGCCATCAGTGTGTGCCATGATGACAGCAAGCTGAGTGATAAGGAAAATACGAGAACGAAGGTGCGTTCAATCAATAGACGGGTACGATTAGGAATCCCCAAAGGTCTGATACGGGAACACGCTCACCAGTATCAGCATAATGGCAAAATCGCGGCGGAAAAATGGTTATTAGGTTACTCTGATGCTCACATCATCCTCACCTTCCAACTCCGATACCGTGGATTAGCAGAATATTACAAATATGCTGTAGATCGTCGTCGACTGAGTTCGCTCAAGAGCGTAATGGAAACCTCCTTGGTGAAGACGCTGGCCCAGAAATATAAAACCACGGTCAGAAAGATATACCGCAAATATCGAGGGTCGCGCATGGTGAACGGCTTTGAGTACAAAACCCTCCAGGTAGAGGTGCCCACATCTAACGCTCCACGCACCATCTATTGGGGCGCAGTACCGCTCAGGGTTGTCATACCGGGCAATGAAACAATTCAGGATCAGCGGTATCAGGAAACGTATAACCGCCGCACTGATTTAGTGAAAAGGCTGGAAGCTGATAAGTGTGAACTCTGTGAATCTCAAGAGAACATCGAAGTTCACCATATTCGTAAACTGGCTCCCCTCAAGAAGCCCGGCCGGAAAGAGAAGCCTGTTTGGATGAAACGCATGATCGCTCTACACCGCAAAACCCTGGTGGTTTGTGGAAGCTGCCATACTGCGATTCACGCAGGCAGACCCACTCTTAATCATTAGCACGTGAGTTCTGGAGAGCCGGATGATGCGAAAGCATCACGTCCGGTTCGGAGGGGGGTCTATGGAAAAGTGCCAAGTGACCAAAAGGTCATAAGGTAACTCGCCATATTCCTACCCTACATCAAAGCCAAAATTGCACGACGAGAGCATAGTGAAATCGTCTTCCCACACGCTTTCAAACCATTAACTGAAGCGGAATACTCCAGCATCCTGTCTCGACCTGGTAAACAGGGCACAAACCAAGATTATATGCGAATCAATGGTCAACCCTATGTGATCGGGGAGAGCGCAGAGCGGCATGGTGTTCACACCCAACGGACCGGTTCTTCGCGCTACACGCGAGACTATTACGGGATTTTCACCGCGGCTGCATTAGGGCTGCTGTATGAGCGAAGCATGGAGGTCTCGATCTTCGGCAGCCATCCACCAGGCGATGCAAAATACAGAGATGACCTGATGAAGTCTGTCGTCGGTGAATGGACCGTTGAAAAGGGTGGAGTGGAACGCCGTTTTCGGGTAATCTACGCCAATACCTTTGACGAGCCGGTGGGCGGCTTGATGAACGTATTGTTGACCGAAGATGGCCAGCATTACCAACACACAGAGCTTAACGGTGGACGTTCCTTAGTCATCGATATCGGTGGGTTCACAACAGATTGGATCGCTGTGAATCCAGGGGGAGAAGTGGATTACAGCCTGGCACGCAGTGTACCTGTAGGTATCCAGAATGTGGTCGCCGATTTCGAGGAGAGCTTCAAGGCGAATAATCTACAAGCCGTAAAGGATACACCGGTCTTGCCGCCAGATCGTGTCAGACGCGCTATTACAACCGGCGTCTTCGAGGGAGGTGGCCAGAAGTATCCTTGCGAAAAAGAGGTCAAGGAAGCGACCAACCTGCTGCTCAACCGCTTTGCAGATACTTACCAGCGGGTGGCAGGTGGCGCACTCGGTTGGGATGCGATCATTCTGACCGGTGGTGGTAGCGCTCTGCTCTACAACCGGCTTCTGCCTATCCTGAACCACGCAAAAGTGATCCTGGCGGATGAGATTGATTGCCTGCATCTGGCGAATGTGCGGGGCGGGCTGAAGCTCTGGCGTTTGTATGAGGCTTTGCAGTTGCTATGAGCGAGGTATTCAGTTTTCGGCTTTCAGACAAGAATCCGCGTGAGGCCCAGGCCAGGGAGGTGATTGGAGCCTGGGTAAAACAGGGGTATAGCTTGAGGTATGTTCTTACGGAAGCTTTGTTGCTTTTGCGCAAGCGCGAGATCAACACTGTTAGAACTGGCGATCTTGACGAAACGGTCAATAGGCTTTCCAGGCTGGTCGAAAAGCTGGAAGATCGATTAGAGGTTGCCAAGATAAACCCACCAGTAAGAACAGAACTCAGCGATTCGTTCCTATCATCGATAAAGATGGCAGCGAAACCTGGTTTGAGGGTAGAGGATGAATAATCGATGATGACCACAAAAGCTGACCCTTATGTAGACGAATGTAGGTAAATTATGTCTACAAGCGTATATGAGCAAGGAACAAAACTGTGCAAGACGACGTCATTCTGGATAAAAATATCCACAAAATAATATCCAGGAAATTGGATTTTTGAGGTATTATGGGTTATGTGCTGAGAGCTGGGCGAAGGTCGAGACGAGCGGTGGGGTAGATGTGCTGGGCGAGCCGCCTGGGGCGCTGATCGCCTTAGTATGAGCAGTTTGCGAGCATCCCCCGGGGTGATTCAGGTTTTGGCGATTCTCGCAAAAAGGCCAATGGACCTGCAAGCGGTAGCGGTGTCATGGCAGGAACACCCCCACAGGTAGGGGAATGAGGGGTTGGTTTTGCGATCAACCCCCCGATATTTCGGGTATCATGAGGTGCTCGCAAGAGGAAAAAGAGGAGGTTTTTGGGCAAAAGTGGTAACAGAATGGCAAAAAAGTGCTAAAATGAAGGTGAAAGTGGGGCTGATACCCTCAAAATTGGCCTTCGAGGAGTAGAACCCCGTAAGGGTGCTGAAACCGGTTCTTGCTCCCGTCTAAAAGTGTAACCGGTCTGGCAATCGAGTAGAAATGCCCTCAATCCCCGTAAGGGTGCTGAAACATTCCACATATTCCCGTACACTCCTCGTCCCACAAGCTGTAGAAATGCCCTCAATCCCCGTAAGGGTGCTGAAACTCGTTCATCGCGCCTAGTACGTCTTTCAAGACATACTTGGTAGAAATGCCCTCAATCCCCGTAAGGGTGCTGAAACACTAATTTCTGTGA
>Ga0315268_10001875_pt1 | contig 24167 bp, 40 predicted proteins | sample C1_top_MG_FD_204535 | JGI IMG/M metagenome (GOLD analysis project Ga0315268, IMG submission 204535) | Sediment microbial communities from Yellowstone Lake, YNP, Wyoming, USA - C1_top | ecosystem: Environmental > Aquatic > Freshwater > Lake > Sediment | place: USA: Wyoming | collected 2017-08-01
GCGATCGGTCGTATGGGTCTTCAAAAAATTCGCTTCATCAACGATGATTAGATCAAATGGTTTCTTTACCTTGTCTTTAATGATCTTTACACCATCGAAGTTAATGATTACAAATTCGTAATCACCGTTGATTATATTCTCCCTTACCTTCGCACTACCGTGGCACACCGCCGCCGTTCTGTGCATTGCCGTGTGAAACAAGTCATCCATCCAAGCAGTTTGCATAATCGACATAGGGCACACAACAAGAACACGATGCACCTTCCCTAAGGTCATTAAGTAGTCAGCAGCCCATATTGCCGCGCTCGTTTTTCCTGTTCCGGCATGGTTAAATATAAAGCACCTAGGGTTAGCCGCTGCAAAAGAAGCTGTTGTCCGCTGGTGTTCCATTGGTTTGTACTGCCCCGGCCACACATAGTCCTTAAGTATCGGGCTGGGTGTTTTCCAAAAACCATTCGCGGTCATGTACTCTACTTCTTCCTGTCCCCAGTGCACCAGCACGTCATAGACACCTTCGGCCTCACTGAGTACGTGGTGTTTTTCTAGGGGCGTAAAGAGCTCAGGCTTCCTAGTTTTTACTAGGAGCGCTTTGTTATCAATGATATCCATTTAGATTACCCGTAGTTTTTCTTACCCTTGCGCCATCCTTCATTCTCCTTCGCGGAGATAACGCGGGTGTTACTTAAGTCAGTGCTACCACCTTTAGCGAGTCTGACCTTATGGTCAACTTGCTTTTTGTCACCTTTGTGCACCGTACCAGCTTTTAGCGCCGCATACCGAGCTCTGTTTCTTGCCTCTCGCTTCTTAATCTCTTCTGGTGACTTCTGATATTCAGCCATAAATTTTAGCTTAGCTGGACTTGATTTCATGTTCTCCCTTTCGGTTTAGGTCGGTGATGTTCGCAGTCTTCACATGGGCACCAAGGGCATAAGCCACTGGATTTTGCTGGCCATATGCCAACCTGCTCAGACGACTCTATTTTACCAGCCTCAACCATCCAATAGTTTTTATACTTTTCAATGTCACTCCGCTTATAGCTACCATTCACTATAGTCCCCGGCACCACGAAGAGCAACGCCCCATCTACAGTTTGAACTTCAGGTATGTGTAGCATAATCATTAAGGCCATCAGTTCTAGCTGCTTAACCTTTGGGTACTTATCTCCACCCGTTTTGAAATCCCCGATGAAGGCGCGTGTTCCGTTAATGACTGCTACGTCTGCAATACCGTTAAACCATGACGCTGCTGTCCTGAAAGTCGTGGGGTTAAAGTTCCTGTCAAATGACATCTCCAGCTCACAGTTCATGCCCCCTTCGAGACCCTTGAGTGAATCTAAGATGTCCTGCAATGCAGGGATACCTGTCTCACCTATTGGCTTACCATCCCGAAGGTACTCCTCACACTTTAGGTGAATCTCAGTACCCCATCGCATTGCCTCAGTTTCCACTACAGGGTGCAACTTTAAGATTCTTGTCTCGTGATATTTACGAGGACACTCCTGAAAGGTACTGACGCTACTAAATGAGTGCGCCATTATGGATGTACCTCCAAGTCCGGATGGGGTTCTTGACGCTTATTAGACCTAGTGAAGAACTTCATAATCTTATCCATACCTCACTCTCCCAATCAAACCAATATAACCTGCGGCATCGGTAATTGTATCTCTCTTCGCACCGTTGAAGTCACGACACATCTTGAGTAACGTCATCATCCATGCAACATCTGCGGCATCAAGGGGGAGCTGCGCATCGTATTTCTCATGCAAGTACATCTCCCACATATTAGCAATAGCTCGTAGGTTCTTAGCTGGATGTCCATACTCTTTTTCTCTGTCACCATGAATCAGCATCTGGGCTTCTTCAAGAACGCTCTGCGTTTTCTCGCCCGGTTCACCAAGCAGCTCATATCGTTGACCTGTGATACCAATACCGCCAAAGGACGGTGGGGGGACTTCCTCAATTGCACTCTCACCGAGCTGCGCCATATAGTGTTTGTATTGGGTGGTTCTCTTATCTACGTTACCCTTGAGAGTTAGGGGTAGCTTTGGCTTTCTCATTTTGTTTCTCCTTATCTAAACGCTGGGCCGAGTGCCCAAGTAACCGATGTATAACGCACGCCTGAGGTGACCGGCGTAACTCTGTGCAGCATGAACGAGGGAAACACAATCATATCCCCAGCGTCCTGTAGTAACCCGCGCTTCCATTCACCGCTCGGCATGCATAACTCAAGATCACCCCCTACAAACTCATTGCTATTGTTCAGCAATACCACTGCTGTCAGCTTACGCTGCAGGTTATCAGCATCAGGAGTCAGTGTATCTATGTGCTCAATGTAATGGCCCCCTTCTCGGTACCGACTTAGCTGCGTATCCCCCACGTAAGACAGGGCGTAGTTCCAACCGCACTCGATGTTAGCTGAAACGGTGAGGGACTGCGCAATGCAACTAACTGCACCGCGCGGCGGTGCCCATACTACGTCTGTCTTCCGAACTGAGTAATCAATCTCAGTGATCTCACCCACTACCACACCTGCATTTATTGTATTACCCCAGTTAACTTGGTCTAGTTCTATACGACATACCGCAGGGTGCACGGCCTCAAGATTTAGTTGGTACGGTACTTTAATCATCACTGTTTCTCCATCTCGTTGGCAATCCACATCAAAACAATTCGGACATCGGCAATAGCCTCCCGTAAATGGATGCTCGCCGCCGGATACCGTTTCTCATTCATCTCATCATGCGCTAGCTTTAATCTGCGCTCAGCATCGAGCAGTGCTTCTGAATAGTCTACTAGCATTTAAATACCCCCTCAGTTTTACCGTAACTAAATCCCCAATCTGTCTCACAATCAAGTGGTAGTCCGGTGGCCCAACCAGGTGTTATTTTCATATTCGCGTGAATCTCTTTCATTGCATCTTCCTTCTCTGACTCGGGTACACAGAAAACTATTTCGTCGTGCACTTGCAGTAACGGCCTGAATGTAGACCGCGCCATAATCTCTTTAACTACTATTGCTGCCAACGCTTGACTACAGTTCTCTGCTACGCCGCCACCATACACTTTAACCCTCTGCAACCTACCCTCCTTCTTCCTTACACAAGAATAATCAGTCTTGTTAAGCTCAAGGTCTTTGAAGTATAGCGGAAGTCTATTAGGAAGTAAAAGTTTATTTTTACGAACACCTAATAAATCTCCATCACTTTCTTCCCCGCGATACATAGCGCCTACTACTTTCTCTAAGCTCTTCCACCACTGTGGGATAGCTGGGTTCTTTTCGCGGAAAGTATTTATGATACTGAATGCGCATGCTACATGTGTTAGCCATACAACTCCGTCTAACGCTGAGGGTTTCAACTCTTCTAGACGCTGTACTAAATCCTTCTTATCAGCCACCCATCGGACGTAACTATCTACGTCTACATCAAGCATTTCAACCATATCATCGTCGAACAAAACACTAGGTCCACCCAACATTCCAGCGTACATCATACCGGCGAACTTCATATGGCCGAGCCCATAACCGCATCCGAGAATTACGCATTTTCCAATAAATCCCGGGATATAATCTGCCTCTACCTTCTTTCTATCTACCGGCCTACCAAAAATAACTGACGCCATATCTGAATACACATCCCTACCTTGTGCGAATGACTCAAGAACATCCTGCTGCCCTGCCTGCCATACAACAAGTCGTGCTTCGATCTGTGACAAGTCAGACGCTACTACTACCATACCCTTCGGCGCCTTAATAGACTTACGAAGTAACGCTGTATCGGGTGTATCTTTACCACGTACTGCCGGCATGTTCTGAGCGTTTATGGCCCCACCCGCCGCGTATCTCCCAGTGCTAGTACCATAGTAGTTAAGTGAGATCGGTAAGCGTTTCATACGATCATAAATACCTTTAAATCGGGCTGCTCTAGAACCTTTAATCGTACTCTTTAATCCGAGCCTCGCTTCACAAGCAAACTGTACAAGCTCATTGTCCGATTCTGCTAAGGCTTTAAAGTCTGCATCGGTTTTTGAAAACGCATACGCCATCACCTGCACACCAGCCTTCTTACTTTTCTTTTCTGAAATTTTCATTGGTGGTTCAACACCAAGGCCTCTAAGTACCTCAGCAAACTTCACATCAGACCGCAGGTCTTTCAGCTCGCACTGCGCACGCTCAAGCATGAACTTCTTTTTCTCCTCTACAAGCTCTAACTCTCTAAGTATCTCGGCCTCGCCTAGCTCAAATACAGGCTCGGTGAACATCCTGATCGTCTGGTCAATAACTTTGTAGTCTGTATGTGGAAAGCCCTTCGCTAATACATTAAACAACTTCCAAGTCAGAACTACATCGTTACAGCAATACTCTGCCATCGCCTTCTCACCTTCCAGTGACAAGTTCACTACACCATCAGAGTTACTTAACTCAAAACCTTTTCTACCTAGTCCGAACTTTTCTGCTAGAGCATCTAGACCGTGGCGTTCCTCATTACCTACCACTGCACGCGCCATAGATAGCGTGTCAAATATACCCATCGGCTTGAATCCATACTTCCAAGTAAGAATAGCTATATCGAACGTGGCGTTGTGACAAAGAACAAAGTTCTTGTCTAGTTCTAGACTACCGAAGAACGCAGGTAACTTATCTGCTGTAACCCATCGCGCCGGGCCACCATTGAAACTATACCCACACCCATGCACTTTGAAACGTGGGTCGTTTATGTACTCCTCTGTGGTCATATTTTTAAGACCATACCTAGCCTTAGTATCAAACACTGTTTCAAAATCCAAACAGTAAACGTCGTTACTCATTTAGCCACCTCTCAAGTTCTTCGAGCCCTTCGACCTCATTGATAAGCAATGTCTTACCCCCGGCCATCTGCATGTCGAGCATCGTGTTTAACTGTCGCTCCGTAGGCTGCTTATTACCTGCCTTAGTCTCGATACCTAGCCAACGTCCGCGATGGCAAACAAGGAAGTCCAGAGAAGGTGCGCCCATGCCATTTGTTACTGGCATATAGCTGTATGCACCCGCAGCCTTTAGCTTTTCCTTAACTACCTTCTTAATTTTTCCCTCCGGCGTCATAGCGACGCCTCCAGTTCTTCGATCTCTCTTTGCTGCGCTGCTGTCTCATCAAGCAGTTCTTCAATCTCTTTTTGCTGTGCTTCTGTCTCATCAAGCAGTCCTACGAGAAGTTTCAGACATTGCTGCTCTATGCCTGTTTCGCAGTAGGATGCGAGATAGTTAATCATCTCTTCCGCCCTTGGATTAGGGTGGAGCTTAGGTCTTTCTTTCATGATTTGTACCCCTTTAGTTCTTCACGTACTAGGAACTCCGCGAACTTTTTTACATCACTCTTGTACTTCGCATTATAGTAAATCAGTTGCGCCCCGCGCATGAGCGAGGAAAAAACCCAAAGCCATAAAGCGATTTGCAGTAATACATTTTCAACTTCGCACATTTCTTCTCCTTATGGAACCCACCGTTGCTGGGTCTAAGTACCACCCCTAAATTTTACGAGCTTGCATTGCGATGCAAACACTCTACGTCCGTTTTATATTGCGAGGAGCGACCCGCAGGGGTGGCACTTAGATTCGTTCGTATTTCATATCAAATTCAGGCTGCCGCATAATCTTGAGTTGCCCATTCTCGCCAATTCGTAACCAGTCTCCGAAGTGCATCATTTCAATGGACGGCTTGTGCCAGTCGTCGCGCCATCGGAGCATCAACTTCCCATCGTAGGGTGATGCTTCACAGCCATGACTGTTGAGTGTTTCTACCACAAGCTCGGTATTGCTACCGTCCCACTGAAAGCACTGAGCATAATACGTTTTCTTTTTGTGTGATGCGTTTAACATAGTCATCAATCTCCTCGTCTATCATCGTCGCTGGAACATTCACCACATCGTAATCGGTGGATGCAAGCTCAGGTATTTGTCTGTCATCGCACCAAGTGCCATCTAACCAGTATGCGATGTGCCGCATCACTCCTCCTCAACTCCTGCGATGGCTTCATACATATCCTTTCGGCCTTGCTCGTAGCTTTCCTTACAATGCTCATACATATCCTTCTGGCCTAGCTGGTAGCATTCTTGAGCGAATAGTTTAAACCCTTCTGGTACTCGCTTTGTTTCAGGGTCTATTGCTGCAAGTATTTGTAGCATCTGTTCATCGGTTATCATCATTCGTCCTTCAATCTGTTCATCGGTTGTCATTACTTAGTCCTTTCCAAACGCGCTCAAGAACCTCAGTTTGCTTGTCAGTCAGCACTGGAAGGTGCTCAATGCTTTCTGCGAACTCGTTATCGCATAACGATTACGGCGCTTGGGAACGGCGCAGAGTTCTTTGCATCTCCAAATTTCAATCGCCCTTTTACGAATCTAACCTCATGCGTAATTGCATAGTCATGCCACCATTTCGTATCGGTACGTGCAGGGACTAAGCATACGACGATAGCGCCCTGCTTTGCAGATTCATATGCTTTCTTCATCCACTTTCCTATTTCTCTACCGTAAGGTGGATTCATCCAAACCACGCCTTTCCATTCTTGAGCAAGACCGTCCTGCTCTTTAGTAAACCAACTTACACATTTTGTGTTTTCATTAGTAGCGCAAACATCCACCTCAAAATTAAATTCAGCATTAAGCCTGTCAAAAAAGCCTTGTGGTGTTGCATGTAAATCCGTCTTGCTTGAAAAATGTACGTTCATTTAATCTCATCCACCAGTTAGTTAATAGCTGTTGCCTAGATTAGTCCTTTCCAAACGCGCTAACGTGGGGCTGTTGCATCCGCCTGCCATAGCTAAAAACACCACGCTCAGTTAACTTATCCTCACCCCGCAATATGGCTTCTATAGAATTGGACTCAACGCCATTAAGAAGCAGTGTTACGTCTTGCTCGGTGGCAGAGAGGGCTTGTACCGCTTCTGCTATGATTTTCTTTTGCGCTTCTACGCGATGTGGCTTGAAATTTTCTCCATACTTTTGCAGATAATCGTTAAGAACCTCTTTCGAGTCCTCAAGACACTCATTAAGCGCACCACGCAGCATCCCAACTTTGGCGTTGAGTTGTTCAATCTCCGCATCTTTCCCTTTTGCGATTGCGTCTGCGAAGGCTTGGAGTTGCTCAGGGTAAAACACCCATATCGAGTGGTCCGCGTCATCGTTAATTCGTTCGTATCCTGCGGTTTTACCTGCTATCTCTATTATGTTCATTTCTATATACCTCATTTTGCAGTTACACACTCGATTTTTCCGATTGGTCTAGCGGTAGCTATTGACGATGATGTGCCAGAATACGCAAGTGCATTCTCCAACTCTTCAATGCGCTTAAGCAGTGGTGCGCGCCCTGCTTGCCACTTCATTCATTTCAAATCCTTCCCAAAATCTTGCCACGCGCCACAGTTCGGGCAATAGATCCCTTCTACCGTAACCTGAAACAAATCATTGCCACATCCACATTGCCAGTGGCTATCGTTCCAGTAGTGAGGGTGAATAAACCGACCGCGCACTAGGCTGCATGATGGGCATTCAAGCCACTCTGTTCCAGTTGGCGCTACGCCTTGCCATTCATGCTTGCAATCTAAGCAACGAGCTTGGCCTTGTATGTGAGGCTTGTATTCGCTGAGATTAACAACGTTGTTCATTTCAATCCTTCCAGCACGAGATTGCCGCACCATCTGAAGTGGACATAGTTGCACAGGTTATTCCAGCTTTAGGCGATACAAGGTTAATCGGCGTTGTCGCTTGAGAGAACAATCTAATTCCATATACCGCAGCAAATACAATCACGAATGCGATTAGCCCAAGCGCAAGCATTTCAAGTAATTTTTTCATTTCAACTCCTTTAATCTATCTGATATGTGCAAGTCATTCATACTCCACGGCGCAGCCCATGTTTCCATCACTAGCTTGTGCATATCCTCTCGGCCTTGTTGGTAACAGGCGTTGGCTAGATTAGCTAATCTAATATCATGTGCAATTCGTCCATCTCCAACTCTTCGATGCGCTTAAGCAGTGGTGCGCGTCCTGATTGCCAAGCTGAAAGTGCGGCAAAGTGCTCATCTTTTTCTGGGCTTGGGTTTTCTACTACATCTTCTCTGCCCCAAAAATCGTGCGTCCACCATTCCCCAAACAATTCATGCTCTTGATCGCCACTCATTTCAATTTCTCTACTTTTGCACAAATTACGCTACCGTTATACGTAATCATAGAGCCTTCTTTTGATGTACATTCGGCGGTGCGATACGAGCTACGCTCATCTATCTTACCCAGAGCAAAACCAACAGTAAGACAGGTAATAATTATAACTATGCTTACTACTACATTTGGAATAACATTCATTTTCAACCTTTCACAATTTTAACTTTATGCCCAAGAATCTTTTCGATCTGGGCGACAGTCACTTCGACAGTCGCTTCAACAGCTTGATTCCTAGCGTTAAAGTCGGTTTCAGTAAGGCGCTCACCGTTTATAAACCATTCTTTTGTTCCATCTACATATTCACAAGCAGGACCATCTTCACGATGGCGTTCACCGTTTTTAAACCATTCTTTTGATCCATCTGCATATTCACAAGCAGGACCATCTTCACGATGTAATTTACCGTTTTTAAACCATTCTTTTAATCCGCCTGCATATTCAATAGCTGGACCATCTTCACGATGGAGTTCACCGTTTTTATACCACGCTTTTGTTCCATCTACATATTCACAAGCTGGACCATCTTCACGATGACGTTCATCGTTTATATACCAGTATTTTAATCCATCGGCATATTCAATAGCCGGACCATCTTCACGATGGAGTTCACCTGCTTCATTATACCAACGCATATCTCCATGCGAATCAACTTCTACTTTATATGTTTTCACTTTCACCCCCTAAAAAATCCAACAGTAAACCAACCGTGTACTTCTTACCAATTCTCAAAAAGTTTTCTCTCTCGTTCATTTCATCCTCGCAATTCTCTGCTGGTGTCCAAGTGACATTGACAAAATAAATCCACCCCATTCCTTCCACCAGTCAAGCGCGCCTGAATCCATTCTTTCAATTTCTTCATCGGTGAAATTAGTCCACTCTTCGTGAGAATGAAACTCGCATCCGATTTTGATGTGGTTGTCTAAAATAAGCACGAAATACCTTGTACCTAAAACTTGTAGCGGCTGAATAGAGATTTTTAAACCGTTGTTGTAAGTAGCACCGAGCAAGTCAGCACCGCACAAGTCAGCACCGCACAAGTCAGCACCGCGCAAGTTAGCTTCGCGCAAGTTAGCTCTGAGCAAGTCAGCACCGCACAAGTCAGCACCGAGCAAGTCAGCACCGCACAAGTCAGCACCGCACAAGTCAGCTTCGCGCAGGTCAGCACCGCGCAGGTCAGCACCGCGCAAGTTAGCTTCGCGCAAGTTAGCTTCGCGCAAGTTAGCTTCGCGCAAGTTAGCACCGCGCAAGTCAGCTTCGCGCAGGTCAGCACCGCGCAGGTCAGCACCGCGCAAGTCAGCACCACTAAAGTTAGTACCGCGCAGGTCAGCACCGCGCAAGTTAGCTTCGCGCAAGTCAGTACCGAGCAAGTTAGCACCACTAAAGTCAGCACCGCGCAAGTCAGCACCACTAAAGTTAGTACCGAGCAAGTTAGCACCACTAAAGTCAGCACCGAACAAGTTAGCACCACTAAAGTCAGCTTCGCGCAAGTTAGCTTTTGATCTACAAGCCGCTTCAACACATAATTTAATTGATGTTGTTTCGAGACTAAACATAACCGACCCAGTAAACCTGTTTTTAATTTCAAATTTCATTTCAAACCCCTCCCCAATATCCCACCCAAAAAACAACACACATAATTAAAATCAGGCGCGGTATGGTTAGTCCGAGCGAGTGCATTGTGTCAATGACGATCTCTCTAATTGTGTAGGCTCTCATCATCTAACCCCTAAAGAATGTACTCGACCCTTCGGCACAGGTACGGGTTTCATAAACAAGTCAGACCATACGCCGCCGACTTCCGCATCTATTTTATAACCTGAGCTCACGGCTTTACGGCAGTACACGTTCATCGCCTTACCTCCTTCGGGTCGGCGCTTAGTTGCAACGGCTGCTATCAATGGCTCTTTCACTTTCACGAGGTCAACAATAGTTCGTGCGACCTGCGGCGTTGTGTACTGCGGAAGCTGCGCCGCGATGTCTTTTGCCGTGAACTCCTTCCCCGCTGGAACAGCGTTAATGACTGCTGTCACTTCGTTGACCCTGCCATACCGTCTAGTGTTCATAACCCTGCTCCCCAGTAAACGACTGCATACACCATAGCGACTAGCGTTACTACGACTAGGGCTTCCATCGCGTAGATGGAGAGCATGCTCTCGGGTTCTTCGTATTCAATTCTGTTCATGTGCACTCCTCCGAATGTTATTTACTATATACCCATCGGCGTCATTTGTCTAGTTCTAGACTCTCTTCCTTGCGCCGTTTGCGTTCATCGTCTGCTGCATCACACGCGGCTTCAAACCCATCTTCATCAGCCCACTGGCTGTCTAAATAGGTGTAGAGTTCACGCTCAAAATATCTATCTTCGGGGTGATTCCCGTAGCATCCAGCCATAATAGTTCTCCTTAATTATTCACCAAACCAAAACCGCTGGCAGTATGCAAGCAGTGCCTCTCTATCAAGGTTAGCCCCAAAATACTCTGTCCAAGGCGTACCCCAGTCTTGATACTGAAGTCGAGGCCGCGCTGGCTGCATATACTCATCCAAGTCTCCGATGATGCGAACCGCCGGGCCGCCAGTACATAAGAGAATCTCAAACTCCTCAGGTGAATACGCATCACCGGGGGTGTACCAGCCGCTGCGAACCTGAACGCTCAGTGGGTCTTCTTGGATGCGTCGTTCTGCATCTTCGTAGTCAACAGCAAGCGTAGCAACCATCTCTGCGATAGCATTCATTTGGGCGGCTGCTTGTTGTAGTGCATGGTTTTCTTCATTCATTTCGGCATCTCCTCATTTAACCAAAAATCAATTACTTCCCAAGTGATACCTATGGTGCAATCGTGAAAGTAGTCCATCCTCTCGAGAACCCAAGCGGCTTTCTTCTTACCGCACTTTACGCCGCTGCTTTTTGCGTGCATCAGTATATCTTCCACGCACCACGTAATTACTAATTCGCCTTTATCGTTAATCATTTCATTTCCTCCCCGTAAAACCAACTCCATGCTTTGTCCTGTGCTGCTACTTCGTAACTACCCCCTCCGCCCTTCGTATCAATTAGCATCTCAGCCACTGCATCGGGGTTCTGGTACACGTAGTCATATATATCCTCATCATCCATCCGCATGATGTCGTCGAAGCTCATGATTTCATGACTGGTCTCATTTCTCCAGCTTGTCCATTTATCTTCCACTGCAGGGTCGCGGCTAACAGGTAGCGAATCCCAGTCTAGTTCTAGACACACATCCCGCAAGGTAAAAAGAAAGTCTACATCCTGCGTCTCGTTTCCGCTGTGCTGGCTTGCATACCCGCATGATATGTTCGTGCACTCAGGGATAAGGGCAACCCACTCCGCTGTATCTGTATACACCCCGGTATCATCCGGACGGTACTCGAACCCCGAGACGTTCAACTTGTCACTCAACGCCTGGGCAAAATCATCCGAGCAGCATCGTCCCCACCCTTGGTGCGTTATCACATCCTTAGTACCCGCACGGTCAAAGGCAATCGCCCGGTCGAACTCACGCATAAAGCCTGAGCAGTTATCAGCCACCCATCGCGCCCCCACCCCGCCGCGCTCCTCTCCTACGGTATACATGAACGTACCCTTCACACCCGCCTTCATCATCTCGAACAGTAACCAAACTCCTGCGCCATCATCCGCACCCAGTGCTGTGCCATCTGTCTTATACATAATGCCCAGCTCTTGGTCATACTGTACAGGGTTTGGTTCTTTCTCATCATTGTGTACCGTGTCCAAGTGTGCGACGAACAGCGTGCTCGACTCTTCGTCTGTAGTGTAGATGTACGCCATCACCTGTCCCTTATCGTTGCATGAAGTCACAAACTCCATCGGCATCTGACTCATCAAGTGTTGCCCGATATACACCTCATTACGCCCGCCATGCGGACGCTTAAGGTTTAGGATTTCTAATAGTGTGTTCATGTATATCTCCGGTTATGCTGCTAAGCGTTGCGCTTGTTGTTCTTCCTCGCGCATCATCTTCGCTAAAAGGCCACACATCAAACTGTTATGCGGTAGGCCTGTGGCAAAATTCCTAGACCAATTACCTGCCTTAACGAACTCTTTATAAGCTGTATAGATATCCTTTAAACAGATGTACATGCTACGCAATAGCTCACAGACCGCTGCATACTCATCACTATCCTCGTGCACCCAATCACCATCGACAAGGTATAGACTGCCCTTATAGTCACCCAGTTCACCATCCAGAATATAAATCCCCCCGTTTGAATTCTCTCCGACTTTGCAAACATCTTCTGAGTGCTGGGTGTTCCCATCAATGTCCGCCACGGAATCATCTATGTTTATCCACTCATTCCTGCTCTCAGCGTAGGTTAAATCAAATTCGCTAAGGTCTAGGCTGTCCAGATAACAGGTATCGTTACACTCAACATAAGTAACACTATCAACGTGTACATACTCTTCGTTCCCTCGGAGGTCTACCACTGCGTACCTGTAGTAGCCGTCTAGGCACGCCTGACACACCATCCCGTTATCTTCGACATATGTCATGTTATCTTCGTCTGCATAGTCCCCGCAGTTGCAGCACTGCTCACCTTGGTCGCCCTGAGTTACCCCGTCATAAGTGTTCCCATCGGTAGTATCAATATCCCCGCCTCTAACGCATAACTCCCAGTAATCCGCAGCTTCGTCCGCATGTAACGCACCGCCGCTTGAACCTATCCCGCGATCCACATAGGGCATGATGTACCCCGAACCGTTACGATTCTCTATCTTACGCAGACGACATCCAGTGAGTGCCCCAACTTCCGGCTCGATGCCTAACAGTGCCAGCGCGGGTTCGAGTTTATCCTTGTCCCCGTAGATACGGCTACACTTCCTATTGTTAACTAGGGTTCGAGCCGAGATGTTACCGTCAGCATCTTCCAACCATGCAATTTGAATATCCCCGTAGGCATACGCCGCCGCTGGGTGCACGTGTCCTTTGTAACTCATCCCCTGCATGCAACTCTCGGTACACCCTTTGTCAATCACGCGGATAAAGTCTTCCTCAGCCTCAGAGAATTTAACCTCTTGTTCTTTCCCATGATGATAGTTGAACACGTTCGTGATGTGCTTGATTGCCTCGTTATCAATATCAGGGTTAAGGCGGCGCAGATACCTACCTAGTCCGACCCGCAGCTGCAAGTCACGCTTACCCTTATCCTCGTTCTCCGTGAACGCAACCATCGCTTGCTCCGTCCCGCCTTGGGCTACATGCAGGAAGTGTAGATAGGGTACGCCTATGTCGTTGTTATGAATCGCCTGTCGCACAGGCAAGGCTAAGGGTTCATACGCACCGCTATCCATGCGGAGCTGCTCGCGCCACTTCCAGAATGACTCTTCGTCTACGCCACCCAGCGGCGCGCTTCCGTTTAGGCCTAGTGCGTAGTCGTTGTATGGTTTGTCTGTATCCTGCACCATCACATCGAGCAGCAGCTCCATTGAATTGATCTTGGAGCTGTAGTGATTTATAGATTCTCTTGGCATTTTAATTCTCCTTAATATCGTTTCGTGGTTTAGTTCTATACTGCTTCATCTCGTTTCGTGGTTTAGTTCTATACTTCGTTTAACACCGTTACCATATAGCGGTCATTGTCGTAACAGTCCACGAAGTCTCCGGCGGGTACGCCTTCAAGGTCTATAATTTTCGCAATGCTATACAGCGTTACTGATGCAGAGTTAAAGGTTATCTTCCATCCTGTCGTTTCGCGCACTAGGTCATACTCCAACTTAGTGACGCCTTGATCACCATCACCTGTGATCAGTCGGGTTAGTTTTGTTTCGATGCGGCGGGTGCGCGATGCAATGTCTGTCAGCAGTTCGTTTGGGTTCATGATGTTCCTTTCATATTTTACGTCTAGTTCTAGACCGCTTGGTGTTCTTTGTTTCTCAACGGTGTGGCATTATGGCATAAATACCTAAGCAAATCAACCCCTTGTCAGTTCTTAACCCATATCACCTCAATCCGCCCATCCGGTAGGCACTCTTTGCACGCGAGGGTAAAACCCAGTTTGCGCATTGTATAAGCCCCACGCTCAAAGAGGTACGCACTACTATAGGTCAGGGTTCTTCTCATGGCAGCTCCTTTAAGGCTCGTAGCTCCTGTACGGTGAGCTTCAGATACTTGATTATCGTCATCGTTGCCACGATGCGCCCAGCGTTGTTCTTTATCGTTTTCATTTTGTGTCCTTTCGTATAGTTCTATACTGTTAAGGCAGTTTGAAAGTGTTCTTTTGCCCCTTTTTTCAGGATAGGGATATATTGTAGCATATAATGACCTTGTTGTCAATAGGGGGTCAATCGTGAATGATGCAAAGGGTGTTTTACGAAGGCAATGGGCGGAGAGGGGTGAGGTTCTTAACGTGCTAGGAATTTCCGGTTTAAAAACCGTGAGAAACGCATTAAGGTAAAGCATTAAAAATCATGGACATAGGGGTAAAGGTGGGGGAGGGGGTTGTTTAGGTGGAACAAATGGGGAACGCCCGCTGGGTATAGGAAAGATTGTGCGAGAGTTGCATCTGTGCTGTTTTTTCAAACATATATGGGAGTTCCTACGAAAAAGAGCGCACCAGCACGACCGAAAAAGAAAAGACATCTCTCTGTCTATATATATATAAATTTAATTAAATATAATAAAGAATACACACCACACCCATTGCAGCCGTGCGGGTTCTTCGGTTTGCTCCACCCTCACAACCCCCGCAACTTAAAAAGTCTAACAATGCCTTCCGGCTAGCCCCTCCAAACCCATGCTCCCTATGGTTGCAAGCCTCTGTTCCACCTCAATGTTCCTTTCTCAATTTTGACGGTGTTATGTGGAACAAGGTCATTTGTGGTATGCTGGACGCTTCAAAACTTGGAGAACATCATGGCTACTCACTACGGAATTGAAGAGAAAATTAAGAGCGCACACACCCGATACTTGGATATGCAAGCCGCCTACAACCACATGCCTGAATCGCGGAGCGTGGCTAAGTCGCTGCAAGATGCCTACAATCGGTTGGATACGCTCATACAGGCCTACAACAACCCCGACACCCCTAAGAAGGCCTGCGCGGTGTGCAACACCCTTCGATTTGAACGCTATGACTATGTGCGGAGAGGTCGTGTTCGGTCTGATGTGTGTGTACGGTGCGAGGGTAATCTGTATGCGAAGCGCTACATGCAAGCGAAACGTGAGAGTAAGAAGCAGCTGGAGAGTGCCATAAGCTCGTCAGGAGGCCGCCTAAGCCATTTAAAACGTGCTCAGGTACGTGTGGCCTTGCTCGCGGACTACAAAGCGGCTACAGCGGCTCTGAGGCGGCGTATCAAGCTCCTTATGGGGAAACAGGATGGCTACACACTTATGGCAGCGCAGGGTATTGCCTACAACAGTCGAACACTGGTTCGGGTGAGTAACAATCTGCTCGTAGCTAAGGCTCAGATGGGGTTGATTGATTCATTGTTGAAAGACCAGTTGGCGGACGTGGAGAACGGGGTTATGCCTAGCGACATCAACGACCTGATCAAAGCAAATAAAATCCTCCTGAGTATGGCAGAGGAAGTGCGAGGGGCTACCGGTCGTCTAGAACTAGACTGACGACTATGCGCGGACGACTATGGACTTTCATGACTGATGCGAGTTTCCGCTGGGGGTGTGGTTTGGTCTAGAACTAGACGAGAAAAACCCCGCTGGCTAGGCGGGGTAAGAAAATGAGGGCGTAAAAAAGCCCCGCTGGTTAGGCGGGGCAGTAGGGTTGTGGACTAGTAGGCGGCATTTTCTATCTGATACACCTCGGCCAGTGTCGCGCCGCGATGATGTAGGGAGTTTTCTGCCACCACGATGTCATGCAAGCTCACACCCTGCGGTAGGGTAAAATCTAACATATCGGTAAAGTCTAGGTCATACAGTGTTGCGAAGTCTTCTAAAGTTTGGCTCATGATATATAACTCCTTTGGTTATGCGCCCCGAAGGGCGCGGTCTACTTCTAGACTACTTGGCTGAAAGACCGGCTTTGATTGCCTTCGCTTGTGCGGCGGTGATTGCACCTTTGTCTAACATTTGAGCGGTATATTCAGCGAGGAAGGCCGAAACTGCAAACTTTGACGCCTTTGTTGCCTCGGCTGTTACCTTGTCCGCGTCTGTTTCTTTTGCTTCGCCCACTTTAACCTCAACCACAATTAGCCCGCATTTTTTCGCAGCGGTATGGATTAGGTCGATATTTACGGCTGTTTTACGTTCGGCATTTTCAATAACGAGATTTACGGCGGCGGTCAGCTTAGCGGCTTTTTTCGCATCTAGCGCGATGGCTTTAACTACAGCTGACAGCTTGTTGAGAGTTTGCCATCCTTTCGCGGTGCGGTGTCCTAGAATCTTTGTCGCGCTGAATTCGGGGATCAACACTCCGTTTGCTACTTGCAAGGCTAAAAGGTTTTGTTGCGCGTCATTTATCGCCTTTGCTTTAACGATGAGGGCGACATCCAGAGCCTTCGCGGGTATCTCAACCTTGTTTAATGTTCGGGTAGTAACGCCGTCCACTTTAGTAAATACGACGTTAACAAGGGCTTCAATAGAATTGTTATAAGTGTTCATGGTGTTTCCTTTTCTTAGGTTAGCCCGCTTTGATTAGCGAGTGTTGCCATTATACCTTAACGAATAGAAATAGCAAGCGCAGTCTAGAACTAGACCGATTATTTCCTAACAATAAGATGAACCGCGCGTTCTCTATATACTGTATATGTGCGAGGCGTGAGGGGTACGGTGGGGGCATCACCCCTTTTTGACGATTCACTGGGACTCCTCTATACACTGAGTTTTTCACACTCTCCACAAATTTTAAAACAATAGCCCTACAGATGACCCAAGTATATACCCCTCCCAAAAAGATTCACTGTCAAAAATAAAATTTTTATAAAAATCCAAAAAGTGTTACCATGCGGCCTCCTCGCACAGCGAAGCGCCCATGAACGAAGAACTACCACCGGGGTTTACCCCGAAGTTGGAACGAGTAAAAGAGGATGTGATACACAGACCTGCGGACGATGCTGAGCAGGCCCGCGCCTTGGCACGCTCTATGGCACTACTGGGCAATCACGGTTTACAGATGAAGCTCTCCGAGGGAGAAGCTTTTAATGCACGAGATGCGTTCACCGGTGTGCTACCACTAAAGAATACTCCCCCTGCAGCTATAGCAAAGCTAGGATTACTCCTCGACGAGTATGACCACACCCTAGTTAAAGACGCTGCACAGATAAGGACGTTCGTGACGAACCGTCTGATTGAGGAGTCAAACGACAAGAACCCACAGATCAGGATGAAAGCCCTAGAACTCTTAGGTAAGATTGGCGACGTTGGCTTATTTACCGAGAAGACCGAGGTGACAATACACCATCAAGCGACGCATACTATTGAGGCCAAGCTCAGGGAGAAGCTCACCATCCTCATGGATGTAGAAGATGCTCAGGTGCTGCCTGCTAAAGGGAAAGTTATCGGTGCCTCAGATGCGCATGCGGCAGGTGACATCGACCCAATGAAGTTACTCAAAGACCTAGAATGACTATCGCTTTTACCCCGGATGAAGTCAGGCATCTCCTTGCCAACCTGCATAAGCTCCCACCACGGGAACAAGCTGAACTGCTGTTGATGCTTGAAGAGCTAGAGGCTAGAAAAGAGTCTTCCAATGCACGGGATTCGCTTATTGCGTTTGCACACAAGGTTGCACCAGTGCTTCAGATTGAGACTGAGCCTAAGATATTCATGGTAGGTCCGCACCATAAGCGGATTGCCCAGATTTTAGAAGATGTAGCCTCAGGTAAAAAACGGAGGGTACTGCTCTCAATTGCCCCCCGATTTGGTAAGTCGTTACTCACTTCATATCTTTTTGCTGCGTGGTATTTAGGTAAGTTTCCGAACCGAAGAATGATTATGGCCTCTCATACCAGTGATATGGCGACAGGGTTCGGTCGTAAAATTCGAGACCTAATTGCAACACCAGAATTCAAGACTGTATTCCCTGCGGTAGACTTAAAATCAGACTCTAAGGCCGCTGGTCAGTGGGCGACGAACAAGGGTGGTGAATTCTATGCTGTGGGAACCGGCGGTGCGTTAGCGGGCCGTGGCGCGAACTTGGTGGTGATTGACGATCCATTCTCAGAACAAGCGGTGATTAACGGTAATACCGATGTATTTGACGAGGCGTTCACTTGGTTTCAGTCGGGTCCGCTGCAGCGTCTAGCCCCTGATGGTGCGTGCGTGGTTATCCATACCAGATGGTCAAAGGCAGATTTGATCGGTAAACTTGTTGATCAGATGACTAAGAACCCAGACTCTGAGCAGTGGGAAGTAATCGAGTTCCCTGCGATCTTGAATGAGGATACACCGGAGGCAAAGAGTCTGTGGCCAGAGCGGTGGCCGTTGGAAGAGCTGCTGAAGAAGAAGGCGGTCATGGCCCCGTACCTGTGGAACGCACAGTACCAACAGAATCCTACGGGTGAGGCTGGTGCGCTGATTAAGGCTGAGTGGTGGCGTGATTGGGAAAAAGAGGATCCGCCAGAGTGCGATTATATAATTATGGGTTTGGACGCGGCTCAGGAAAGCCATAACCGTGCAGACTTTAACGCGTTTGGTGTGTGGGGTGTGTTCTATCGTGACCCTGAATCTGGGCGCGGTGAGCCCGTAGCCAATATAATTCTGCTTGATTCGTGGGCCAAACGCATGGAGTACCCTGAGTTGAAACAGGCGATGCTCGCTGAATACGAGAACTGGCAGCCGGATAGCTTCGTGATCGAGAAGAAATCAAACGGGGCTGTGCTGTTCCAAGAGTTCCGTAATGCAGGCTTACCGGTATCAGAATTTACACCTGGAAAAGGCCAAGATAAAATTGCGCGCGTAAATAGTGTTAGCGAAATGTTTTCGTCTGGGTTAGTATGGGCGCCGAAGGCGCGGCGGTGGGCGCAGGAAGTTATCGAGCAGTGCGCAGACTTTCCTAACGGGTCGAACGATGACTTGGTGGATATGACGACGTTATGCTTGCGGAGATTCAGAACGGGTGGGTTTATTCGCCTGAGTACCGACGCTGAGGATGAGGAAGAGAATGGGTATCGAAAGAGGAGTTATTACTAATGGCAACTACAAACCCAGTTACAGGCGATAAGCTAGTCTCTAAGCCCACATCGGACGCTTATAAAGCGAACTATGATGCTATTTTTGGTAAAAAAGAGCCAAAACCAGAACCAAAGGATAAAAAATGATTGAAAAAAGCGTTGGCGCAGGTAGTTCTTATCGTGATTTAACTGGGGAATCTGAGATTGGCGATGTTGAAGTTGTTCTTCCAGAGGAAGAAGACGGCACAGAGGGGCTTGAAACCGATTCTGAGGACCTCGGCGATGAGGATATGTTCTACCGGAACCTCGCAGAAGACATAGATGCCTCGGTTTTAGGTGAAATTGCCGAAGAATGTGCCGAAATGTACCAAAACGACATAGATTCGCGTGCGGATTGGTCAAAAACCTTTGAAGAAGGTGTGAAATTACTCGGTTTAGGCTTTGAAGAACGCACCGAACCGTGGGAAGGCGCTTGTGGTGTAACTCACCCACTTATGGCTGAGGCGGCGGTCAAATTTCAAGCCGAAAGTATTACTGAAATATTCTCCGCTCAAGGTATCTGTAAGGCCACCATCATGGGGAAGACCAGCGAGAAGAAAGAGAAGGCCTCGAAGCGTGTTGAGAATGACATCAACTGGCGTTTAACCACGCAAATGAAAGAGTATCGCCCAGAACACGAGCGGATGTTGTGGAACTTGGCCATTATGGGTTCGGCCTTCAAGAAGGTGTATTTCGACCCAAGTCTAGATCGGCAGACATCCGTATTTGTATCCGCTGAGGACTTAGTAGTCTCCTACGGCGCCACTGATATCAGTTCAGCGCCACGTCTGGCTCACCGAATGAAGAAGTCTTTAAATGATATTAAGAAGCTGCAGGTAGCGGGTTTCTACCTAGATGTAGACCTTGATGAACCACAGGATAACAAACAGAAAAAAGATGCTAAAGACAAAGTAACAGGAGTTAAGGCCGTAAAAGATGATCGCCTTGATATTATTGAGATGCACGTCGATTTAGATATTGAAGGTTTTGAAGACGTAGATGCAAACGGTGAAATGACCGGCATCATGATCCCTTATGTTGTAACCTTCGACTTAGCTTCAAAAGAGATTCTTTCAGTTTACCGTAACTGGAAGATCGACGACAAGACCAAGACGCGCGTCCAGCATTTTGTGCACTACATTTATATCCCCGGTTTTGGGTTCTACGGTATGGGGCTTGTTCATCTTGTAGGTGGGTTCGCGCAGTCGGCCACTTCTATTCTGCGGCAGTTGATTGACGCTGGGACACTGAGCAACCTACCTGCTGGTTTCAAGACTAAAGGTATTCGTGTCCAACGCGACAGCGACCCGCTACAACCCGGTGAATTCCGTGATGTGGATGTTCCCTCTGGCTCACTCCGTGATAATCTAGTACCTTTACCATTCAAAGAGCCATCGCAAACGCTGTTAACACTGTTCGGAGAAGTTGTTGAAGAGGGTCGCCGTATGGCCGCTGTGTCTGATCTCAACGCTGCAGACATGAACCAGCAAGCTCCGGTAGGTACCACACTAGCGATTCTAGAGCGTAGTCTGAAGGTTATGACAGCGGTGCAGGCGCGGCTACATGCTAGCTTGAAGGAAGAGCTGCAACTTCTGAAGGATATTATTAAGGATCAGCTACCTGAGGAGTATGACTACGATGTTGAAGAAGGCCGGCAGGTTAAACAAGCGGACTATGAGCAGACGGGCATTATCCCAGTGTCTGATCCTAACGCTGCAACTATGTCACAGCGTGTTGTACAGTATCAAGCAATTATCCAGATGGCCCAAGCGAACCCCGCGATCTATGACCAAGTAGAGCTCAATCGTCAGATGCTGGTGACGTTAGGCATCAAGAACGTAGAGAAACTCATACCGGCCAGCGAAGATCAGACACCAAAAGACCCAATCATTGAGAATATGAACATCATCAATGGGAAACCGGTTAAGGCATTTGCCTATCAGGATCACGAGTCCCACCTGAAGATTCACTTGGCAGCGCAGCAAGACCCCCATATGTCGCAGATACTAGGGCAGATGCCTAACGCTCAAGGGATTATGGCAGCTTCAAATGCACATATCGCGGAACATATTGCCTTTGAGTACCGTAAACGTATCGAGGCGCAGTTTGGGGCCCCACTCCCACAGGGTGATGAACAGATGACTCCGGATGTAGAGAAGGCACTCAGTATAGCGATGGCTCAGGCGGCGACGCAGTTGTTGCAGCAGCACCAAACAGAGGCGGCACAGCAGCAAGCGCAGCAGGCGGCACAAGACCCGATTGTGCAGCAGCAGAACGAGCAGATACAGATTGATAAGGAAAAGAATCAGTTGTCTAAATACAAGATCGACAAGGACTTCGAGCTAGGTATGAGGCGTTTAGAGGCCGATGCCGCGAAGCTTGGGTTAACTCATGAGCATCAGGATAAAGTGAATGCTGTGAATCATATTATTGACGCGGCCAAGATGGACGAGCAGCACGGGATTGACCCTGCGGTAGAACTACAGCAAGCGCAGCAGGTGCATCAACAGAGTATGGCGCACGTTCAGCAAGCCCACCAGCAGAAGCTAAGTCACGCAGAACTGCTTCATAGGCAGAAGGTCATGCAGCAGATGGCACAGCAAGAGCTGGCTAAGCGTAAAGCCGAAGCACCTATGGGTGGGGATGGGTACGCATGAGTACGGTAGCTTTCGCACGGATTATCCGAGATGAACTAGCTGAGGCGCTCCAGAGCATTGAGGCGGGCATCCTCGGGGGTGTTAAAAGTATGGATGAGTATCGAGAACTCGTGGGTAAACGGCAGGGCCTCCAGCGGGCGATAGCTGTTATAGATGAAACAACTCGTCGGTTCGACGAGCAACAGTAGCAACACCGGGAACACAGACCGGCTAATCTGTGCTTGTAAGGAGAAGTAAATGTCAGAGCTCATCCTACCGGACCACATGGTCGCGGAGAAAGAAGCTGTCAAAGATCAAGCCCGAGACCAAATTGAAGGCGATTCCAAAGAAGAGAAGGACGATAAATTAGCGTCGCAACTCCCCACACCTACGGGCTACAAAATACTTGTAGGCCTCCCTAAGATTGAAGAAAAATACGAGAGCGGTATTCTTAAAGCCGATACCATTGTCCGTCAGGATGAGGTAGCCACAGTCGTTGGTTTCGTTATTGAGATGGGGCCCGATTGCTACGCCGATAAAAACAAGTTCCCTACAGGCCCTTTTTGCAAGAAAGGTGACTTCATTCTATTACGAGCGTATTCAGGCACGCGGTTCAAGATTCACGGTGTCGAGTTTCGCCTTATAAGTGATGATACTGTTGAGGCAGTTGTAACTGATCCGCGCGGCTTTAGCCGAGTTTGATAAGGAGGATATATGAGTTTACCTAACCCAGAAGATACACTAAAGCCGGGGGTTGAACCCCGGGAAGACGAGATTGAAATCATTATTGAACCTGAAATTGAACTTGAGATAGTCGATGATACCCCAAAAGAAGATAGAAACAGAAAACCGCTAGATGATAATCCGGAGCCTTCTGAAGAGGAGCTTGAGGAATACTCCGATGCAGTTAAGAAGCGTATTGGTAAGATGAAGCATGGGTTGCACGACGAAAGGCGCGCGAAAGAAGCCGCTGCTCGGGAGCGTGACGAAGCCATCGAGCTGTCTAAGAAATTGTTTGGGGAGAAAAAAGCGCTTGAAGCCCGCATGATTCAGGGTGAAGAGGCTTTCATTAACCAAACAAAAGAAAAAGCCAGCATGACTATGGCGGAAGTTAAGCGAGCCTATAAAGCAGCCTATGAAATAGGTGATGCTGATGCAATGGCCGATGCTCAGGAACGTATGGCTTTAGCAGCAGTAGAGCAAAAGCAGACGGAAGAGTGGGGTAAACAGGCTGCCCAGCGCAAACAAAATGCTGGACAAGAGCAAAACCCTATGGTACAAAGCCGCCAAGTCGCTAGAGATGAGGTCCCAGAACCTGATCCGGAAGTAACTGAGTGGGCTGAAAAGAACACGTGGTTTGGTAAAAACATGCGTATGACCAACTTGGCCTACGCAATCCACGATGAACTAGTATCCGAGGGTATTGATCCTAAGCGCGATGCTGCTCAGTATTACAGTAAGCTCAACGTAGAAATGCGCAATATGTTCCCTGACCACGAGTGGGGGGACGCACCAAAAAAACGTACCGCGTCAGTTGTAGCTCCGGTAAATCGGACGACTAACAAAGCGACAAAGGTAACGCTAACTCAATCACAACTATCCGTAGCACGCAAGATGGGTATAACCCCTCAGCAGTATGCTATTGAAGTTGCTAAACTGGAGAAATAATCATGACTAAACGAGATATGAGTCTCACCGAGAATTTGGCACGCCAACCACGTGATAGCGAAAGTCGTGATGCGACTACACGCCAGAGGATGTGGAAACCGGCGGATTTATTACCGGAACCAGCGCGCCAAGAAGGTTGGGAGTACAAATGGATTCGGAAGTCAATGATGGGCGTTGGTGATCCAACCAATATGTCTAAGTCGTTGCGTGAAGGATGGGAACCTTGTCGTTTAGAGGATCACCCTGAGATGATGCTGGCGATTGACGTTGATGCTAAGAACTCTGGTTTGATTGAGGTAGGGGGTCTTGTGTTATGCAAGATACCACAAGAGATGTTCAACCAGCGTCAAGCGTATTACATGGCACAGGCCGAGGGCCAGATGGAGTCCGTGGACGCACAGGTTGACAGAGAGAATGACAAGCGTATGCCAATCTTTAAAGAGCGAAATACGCAAGTCACGTTTGGGAACGGACGATAAGGGCTACGGCCCTGTGTAGGGCCGTATGTAGTTTAACTTAAAGAAGG
>Ga0315268_10001876_pt1 | contig 24166 bp, 34 predicted proteins | sample C1_top_MG_FD_204535 | JGI IMG/M metagenome (GOLD analysis project Ga0315268, IMG submission 204535) | Sediment microbial communities from Yellowstone Lake, YNP, Wyoming, USA - C1_top | ecosystem: Environmental > Aquatic > Freshwater > Lake > Sediment | place: USA: Wyoming | collected 2017-08-01
CGCCACTCTGACATGGATTGGATTCATGTCATTTGCTATAACTCGTGTAACTATATCTCAGTCGGTTATCAGTCCAACAGGTTTGCCCGCGTCGACGACCAGCAAACTGCCGACTTCGCGCTTCATCATCAATTTTGCCGCATCCGCAGCGGTTTTTGTACCCTCGATCGTCACAACTTCTTTAGTCATGAAATCTTTGGCGGAGACCACCATGTTTCAACCCCTCCGAATTTAGTTCAAAATCTTAATTGTCCATCTGGCTTAAAAAGATGGCGAGCCTCAGCGCCCCCCGAACTCCTTGCTCACCCTCAAAATATTTGTCTTAAAATAACGCGCCTTCGTTATCGCGTGTTTCCGCTCGAGGTTGTTTACGAGGGCGCTTAGCTTGGACTTCGACATATCGAGCTCCCGCCTAAGTTTGTCCTGTCGGGCCCCCCCTCCTGCTCGCACGATGGCCTCGAAGACCTTGCGCTCGTCCTCGGTCAGGGTCATCAGCGCCACCCGCAAGGTGCGCTCGGAAGCGTAGCGTTTGAAGAGGAAGACGAGTCCCGCCGCAATTCCGCCGGCGACCGCTGCCATCATCCCGATCGCTACTACGATCGCCGAGAGCTCTAGGCTGGGCGCGGGCTTGAGCAGCCCGTAGAGGAGCAAACCCATACAAAGTTGGAGCGCCACGACCAACGCCACAATGCCGAACGCTTCCCGAATCGTCATCGGTCCACCATAGTTTTGAACCTTTTGAACCGTATAAATCTTTGGAAGCAAATGGGTCTAAAATCAAAAAGCGGGGCTATTAGGATTATTTGAACGATAAGGGGGCAAAATATTTGGCTTTTACTTGCAAATTGGGCTTTTGAGCCAGAGCTGAATGAGGATTGGACGGTCTTTGGAGATTTCGTAAATATCCCTTTTTAACAAAATTTATGTGAAATCGATGAACCGCATACGCGATAGGGGCTTGCGGGGAGTTCGACCCGAATGAAAAAGGAGGAAAAAAATGTTTAGGCTTGACCAAAGAGGCATCGCGGCAATAGCGGTAGTGGTAATTATCGCTGTATCGACGGGCGCGGCCGTGGCGACGCCTGTGATAGTTGACGTGGCAGATGTCGACCCCGATTCACCGCTCTACGGGCTCGAGCGCTTGGGCGAGAGAATCCGGATGGTGAGCGACGAGGACCAGATGAAGGAGCGATGGAGCGAGTACGTCCGGCTGGAGGACCGCGGGAAGGGCCTAGCGTACAGGAACATCCTTGACGAATTCGTGGAAAAAATGAAAAGCGTCGCCCCGGAGAATGCGGAGGCGAAGCAGGAGATCGTCGCATGGATGCAGGATCAGATGCCAGGGATAGGCCGGGTGAGGTTGGGGCTGGCGAAAGGCCTGTGCCTGAAGGTACGGGACAACATCCCCGAGGCCTCAGAGGATATTGAAGACCTGCTCGAGAACCTCCCAGAGGGGCCGCTGGTAGACAATGAAACAGTGGAAAACCTCCGGGCGCGCCTGATGCTAATAGCCGAGCATCTTAGGGAGATCAGGGAGAAATATGAAAACACCATAGGCGAGGAGATCAGGAAGGAGATCGAGGAGTACCTCGGCACCGATAACCTGCTCGTGGATGTGGATGTAAGGGTGAACGTTGTGATCAGGATAGGACCTCCGGCACCAGTGATGAAGAACTTCGACAACGAGCTTGAGGAACTCAACGAGAAGCTGTCAGAGGTTCAGGCGATGCTTGAGGGCGCACCCGAGAACGCACCCGGCAAGCACGCGGCGAAGCGGTTGGTCGACACGGCAATCGAACTCAGGGACAATGCGGTGGCGGCTTACGAGGAGAACAAAGTGATAAAGGCCCTCGCCCTGATCTATGTCGCAGACATGCACCTCCGCAACGCGAAGCGGATCCTCGAACACGCCAGCGAATGGGAGCCTAGATTCGAGAACGAGTGGACCGGCTGGAAGGAGACATGGGAAAACATGAAGCAGGAGTGGATCAAAGAAGGGGCCTGGCAAGGGATCGTGGAAAACTTCGACCAGTACAGGGAGCAGGTAAGGCAGCGGTGGAGAGAAAAAATGCAGGAAATGGGTGTCGGTGGCGGTTATTCACCTGTCGTCACGTAGCCCCCGCGCTGGAGTTAAGCGCCAAAAGACGGGAGACGAGGGTAAGCGATAGTGGTTAGATAGCGGGAGGCGGAGGCCGCCGCCTACATTCTTTTTAACAGGGCTACGCGGCTCGGCTCCGACTCGTCAACCAGCTTGTAGCCCGTCTCCCGCGCCAGCCCCTCAGCGAAGGCCCTGATCTCCTGATGTAGCGGCATGTTTTCCATCCTCAACCTCGCCCGCGAGTACCCCACCCACATGTATCCCTTAACTTCAACGAAATCGCTCCCGGTTTTTTTGATGAGTTCCGCGTAGCCAGCCACATTTTTCATGTTCAACCCCTTGACGAGCGTCAGGCGGATGACTTTCCTGCACGCGAACGAGGGCATGAGCTCCAAGCTCCGGTTTAACCGTTCCCAGCCGTCTCTGGCGGTTGGTTGACAAACTGTTTTATAGGTCTCTTGGTCTGGGGCGACGACCGAGATGTAGAGCTGCGTGGACTCGGTGATGCGCTCTAAGACTTCCGGGTGCATGCCGTTTGTTACCAAAAAACTCGTCATCCCCCGCCTCCCGCACTCCTCGATTAGCCCGTTGATTTTTGGATAGAGGGTCGGTTCCCCCGCCAGCGAGATTGCGCAGTGCTTGGGTTCTTGCGCCTCCTGCCACTTCTTCATGTTGGTTGCCGGGTTGCCTTTGAATCCGCTCAGCAGCTTCCTTTGCGCAAAAATTGCCCCATCCAAAATATCGCCCGGCTCATCTACTTCGCCCAGCCAGCTTGAGCGGGTAACGCTGATGTTCCGCCAGCAAAAGATGCAGCGGTGGTCGCAGAACGGCAGGCTCGGCGTCATCTGTAGACAACGGTGGCTCTGAATTCCGTAAAACTGTTGCTTGTAGCAGAAACCCGTGCCGAGGAGACTCTTCTTCGTCCAGTGGCAGACCTTGACCGCGCTGTGCTTGTGCTCGCCCACGAAGCGGTAGCCGCTGCGCTCGAGCTCAGCAATCTGGGCGGCAGAAATCGCCATTCCATCAACTTCGACTATGTCTTTTTCAAACTTTGACGTAAAACTTTTAGAAGTTGCTCTTTTGCTTCTGATAATTTACCTTTCCCAGTCATGCTAGCGGCGCCGGCGTGTCCACCGCCAGAGCCATTGAATTTTTTCCCGAGTTCTGACATTATCTCACCTAGGTGCAGCGAGGCATTCTTACAAAAATTCTCGCGTGCTCTACCACACAATCTAATTTCACCCTTCTCCTCCGAACCCACGATCGCGACATCAGCCCCCATCCTCACGAACATCGCTGCCGCGTCTGCCTCGAAAGAACTCAGCTCTGAAAAAACTACCAATCGATCATCCATCTTATGCAATACCAACCTCTGAGCAGCCTTTAGCATGGCCACACGTTTCGACATGTCCTCCGGCATCTTCAGCGCGTCCAACACTTTGCTGTAGCTCGCGCCCGCCTCGATGAGTTTTTGCACCGCCCCAAATGTTTCATCCTTCGCCAGCCTGAACTGTCCTGTATCGCTGAGGATGCCTGCCAATAATAAAAAAGCCATCTCAGGCGTGACCTCGGCCCCTAGCTCATGGATCAACTCCAAAATAATTTCGGACTCAGACGCCGCGCTTTCATTTACATAGTAGAGCTCCACCAGCTCCTTCATCCCCTCAACTGGTCTGTGGTGATCTATCACGACTATGCGACGTGCCTTTTGCCTGATTTTTTCTCCGAGCTCTCCTAGGTGCTCGAAACTCGATGTGTCAACTAGAACAATGATATCCGCATCCAACTTTGGATCGACGGCTATCTTTCGCCCGGCGGCTTTCAACATGCTTTTCGCCACCAGACCGACGCTCTCGCTGACGCCCGCTTCGGCGCGGGCCCCAAGCTGATTCAACGCGTCCACGAGCGCGAGCGAGCTGCCCACTGCATCTGGGTCAGCGTTGTGATGGCAGAGGACGAGGATCCGTTGCCCTCGCTTAGAGGCCTCGGAAAGAAAATTTGAAATATTCTTCATGACTAACCAGCTTCGCCAGTTGGCTGCTTCGCCTTGAGCGCTTCCTGTATCTTGTCGCGCATCTCGCGAAGTCGTCCCATCACGCGCTCTTCCTGGCGCTCTATCGTCTTTATGCGCAGGTCCAAAGTTTCTTTATTCTCCGCCAATTCCTTTTTCAGGGCCTCTTGATCTGCTTTTATCAATATGCCCCCGACGCTCTTGTAGACTGTAGAACTGGCTGGCAACTTGCCGAGTTCCTCGATCGCTCGTTCAGTTTCGCGCAAAATCAGCTCAAGCTGCTGCTTTTGGGCCACCAACGCCTGAGCCTGTTGCTGAACCTGCTGGAATTGCGCGACCTGATGGCGCATTTGTGGCGATAGTTCTTCCATTCAATCCCTCCCCATCTCTACCATATCCCGCGCTACGCTCGCCCAGCGCAGGAATGAGTTCAACGCTGCCCTTAACGCAGCCGTATCCTCTGCCTCTACTTCCAGACATAAAACATTTCTCCTCTTCGTGATTTTTGCGCGACATTTTGCTGCCTCCAGTAGGAGCTCCTCGGGCTTCAACGATCCGTATATCACGCCCGCAATCCTTGCGCTAGGAAACGACAGCTCCAGATGTGCACTAGCCCTCTTTGCCCTTGCCATATTCACCAACCACTCGAGATATGTGGAGCACTGGCCCTATCGTGGCAGCGAGACTCGCTCGAAACTCGATCTTGCCTTCACCGACGAACATAAATGCGCCGGTGCCCGCCGCCTTCTTGACCTGCTCTAGTCCCCATAATTTTTCTAACAAGTTTGCAAGTCTCTTGGCCTCGGAAGACTCCGCGGCGATTTTCGCGTCTAGAAGTCGTGTTTTTTGCCCTAAATCTTTCTGCAACTCAACATCGCTCAACTCTATCTGGATGTCGAGCCATTTCCAACCATCATCGACCTCCAAAAAACGCAAAAATTTTGGTTGCTCGGCTATGCTATCAATTATCATAACAATATTGTGACCATGTGAAATCGCAAGAGAAGATAATTTTTTGACGCTCTTGACGCCCCTCGGCACGTACTCGGCATTCGGCAGCACTCTTGCCAGCTCCCGCGCCAAAATCCGAGCACGATGGCATGGGTGCCTAGATGTGACAATCAACATTTACTTTACCTTTACTTTATGAACGATATCTGAACGAGTTTTTAGTAGGATCCGCCCCCTGCAGTGTGAGCATCTGACATCTCCGCGCTCCAATTTTTCGAATATTCGACCACAGCTGGCACACTTGTACATCAGCTCTCCTCCTTAGATTCCCTCTCCATTATTTTTTTCTCCAAAGGTTTAGCTATCGGCATCGAGGGCACGTACGCCGCGCCAGCTATTTTCACACCGCACCGCCCGCACTGCCATATCGCCGTGCTCACGCGCTGCACTTTCATAGCGCCACAGCTCGGGCATTTATACTGCTGCTTCAACTTGCGTTCTATATCCGCCACAAGTTTTCTCGACTTCGTGCCGTAGCGCGGGCCAAATTTTCCAGCTGCGCCAGCTTTCTTCGTGCGCCCCACTTACCTCACCCTAAATGCTTACGAAGCTCGGCCGCCTTTATCCTAGCCAACTCATAAGCCGCTTTGATCTCCTCCACCGTCAAGTATCCTATCCCTCCTTTCTGCATCGCACATATGTTGTCGTCCTCGGTGGTGGTTATCGTCAGCCTCGCATCCATGACGTTTTGTTCGTCCAGCGACGGGTCGACCATCAACTTTCCGTCTATCTTTGCAACCGTCACGGCTACCGGCTTCTTCACAACTGGGAATTCGTCCAGCGTCCACCCCTCGACCTGCGGCTTTTTGACATTCCACAGCGCTGCCACAGCTGCTAGCGAAGCCGCATCGATGAGGTTTCCATCGTGGTCGAGCGCGTGAAGGTCGATGTATACCATCCACACCTCCTCGCCAGGGGTTATGCCCAGCTTATCTAGGTCGATCGCCTCCGACTCACGTATCCCCCTATCGACCACGCGAGCCAGCTCGATCGAATTCTCATCGGGTGGCCCCAGCTCAAATGTCGGCGATGCTATTGGCCGCAGCTCGGCATTAACCATCAGCACACCGCTGCTTGGGGTATCTGGGAACGGCTCCCCTCGCTGTATTTTCACACCCGCTAGCACCTGGGTGTTCCCTATCTTAACAAGCGCTGATCCTTGTGCACTTTCGATAAGGCCAGTTTCAACCGACACTTCTCGGTATTGGTCCAGAGCGCGCGCATCCGTTCGCTTACCTTGGTGCGCCAGATCCACAATATAGTCTCGCTTCACCGTAGAAACCAATTCATACATCTTCATTCCTCCTCAGGTTTAGTCGAATATTTTGCCTTGAGTGCTTGTTTCTGCACCTCGTATATCTGTTCGCATCCCTTCATGGCCAGCTCTATAGCCCGCTCGAACTCCTCCGGAGTGAAGTGACCATCCATCTGCAATAGGGTAATCACTTTTTTGCGCGGGAGCATCGCTATCGGCATGTCCGTCGTCCCATAGTTGTCTTCGTCCTTCATCAGATCCAACACTATCGTATCGTCCACTTTTCCGACGGCGACCGATGAAACGAGGTCGCGCATCGGCACACCAGCGTCAGCCAAAGCTACTGCCGCTGCATTTATCCCCGCCGTGCGCGTGCCAGCATCCGCCTGAAGGACCTCGATAAACACGTCGATGCCTGACCTTGGGTAGAGCTTGGTGAAGACTACGGGCTCGAACGCCTCTCGTATCACTTTTGATATTTCCACCGATCGCCTGTCCGGACCAGGCCTCTTCCTTTCATCCACGGAGAACGGAGCCATGTTGTAGCGACACCTCAATATCGCTGTGTCTGGCTGCTGCATGTGTCTCGGGTGAAGTTCACGAGGCCCATAGACTGCCGCAAGCACTTTGTTTTTACCCATTTCCACATATGCTGAGCCATCTGCTCTCTTCAAGACCCCCGCTTCAATTTTCAGGGGCCGCAACTCATCGGGGCTACGGCCATCTAGCCGCTTGCCATCGACGATAAGCTTTTCAGGTTTTTCCATCATTTTCCCTCCGATTTCATTTTTTCCAAAAATTGTTTCACTCGATCGGTAAGCCCACTCGTGTGAGCTTCACGTTCGATCATGAGCAATGCTTCCACGACGGCGTTAACCATCCTTTGATTATCTCCCCACACCATTATGCGTCCGTTCTGGCCTACTTTAATCTTACATCCGCTTGTGCTCTGCAAGACCGTCGCCATCGAACCTTTCTTACCTATGACGCGAGGGACTTTCGCTGAGGATATCTCGACCATTTTGCCACCTCTAATTTTTCCCATGCCAGGCCCGCTCGCATCCAGCAGGACCCTCATCCGCTCATCCACATCTCTTATCTCAGCCATGACCACATCCCCCATGCGCAAATACTGGCTTATGTCCTCTTTGTCGAGGTCGACCTTCCTGCCCTCCAAATCTGAGACGAAAAGGTTGCCGACGTAGGGGGAATTCAAATCAAGTATCCACCCTGAACGATGGCTGTCCATAGCGATTCCGATGACGACATCACCTCGCCTCGGCATGTACCGTCCCCCGAGCGGTATCACGCTGATATCCTGCCCACGAACGTTCATGAGTCCGATAACGGAAGAATAAATTTGATTGCCTTCCTTAAACGCTCCTCCATATATTGAATGGCTGCCCTCGGCGATCAGTTGCCCAGGGATAACTATCTCGCGATTTTGGGCGTACAACATCACAACACCTTCGTCTGAGCCTCTCCGCGGGTGAGCTCGTTCAGCTTGTCGAAAAATTCTGCCTGAATGCCCGCGGGCACCTCGACCACCGCAGCCCAAGAGCCATCGTTTAGCCACTGCTCCTGCTTTACCGTCGCAAAACTTTTTACGACTTTTTGGGTCTTGCCTGAATAAGCGGCAGGAATCTTGACAGCTATTCGCTTAACCTCAAATTTTAGAGGTACGAGTGGCTGGAGTGCTTTTATGATGATAGGAAGCTGTTCCTCTGCGCTCCTGAATTCGTCTACATGCACCCGCGCCTTCTCCATCGCTCTCTCGATCCTCGCCGGTGGGTGTGGCGTCCCCGTCTGAGGGTTTATTGCCCGTTTCGATATGAGCGCGATCACCTGCCTCAACCTCTGCTCCCTCATCTGGTGGCGTTGCTCGGTGGTTACTTGAATCTCCCCCCTACGAACGATCTCCTCTGCAACCTTCAGCACATCGGTAGTACCGAAGACCTTCTGCACCATCTCGTCCGCAGCCTTGTCCCCCTTCTTCGCGTCCTTGAAAACTTTGTCTATCGCAAGAATGCTGCGGATGTCGTCGCTCTGTCCAGATTTTACAGCCATCGCTAACTCTGGGTCCACCAAAATTTCAAAAGTCGTGCCATGGCTCGATAACCTAGCGACGACCGCATCTTCCAATTTTACCATTTCAGCCGTTACTCCCGGGGGGCTCTGGCGGCTGGTTTAGGACCTAGCTGTTTCACATACTTCGAAATTTCCTCGATGGACAATTTTTCGAAGCGCTTGGTTTCAGCCTGGATAACTGCAACCTCAACCTTGGTCGCGTCGAATTCTCCCTCGGACACAGCGCGCAGGGCCTCCAAGGCGAGCACGATCGCGTTATCGATGCTCATCTTCTCATCATACTTCTTTTCAAAAATTTCTACGACCGTTGGCGCCCCACCGCCGATCGCCTGCGCTTTGTACGCCGCCACGACGCCACTCGGGTCTGTTTCGAACAAGTGCGGGCCATTCGCATCAATTCCCACAATCAAAAGCCTAGCGCCGAACGGCCGAACTCCGCCGTGTTGTGTGTACATTTGTTTTATGTCGCCTATGCGCTTGGCCAGCATCTCCACATTTATCGGCTCATCGTACCGCAAGCGGTTGACCTGCGCCTCTATGCGCGCTTGATCGATCAGCACTCGCGCATCTGCTATTAGACCAGAAGCCGCTGCACCAATGTGTTCGTCCACTTGAAAGATTTTCTCTACGGACGCTTCCTCGACAATGTTGCTCCTCACTTTTCTCTCGGCTGCCAGAACCACGCCTTCATTGACCTTGATGCCAAGAGCCGTCAAACCCCGCTTGACCGCCTCCTGGGCGTACTGAACCTGGAATAGCTTACCGTCGGGGCTAAATACGGTGATAGCCCTATCGTAGCCTGCTCCAGGTGGCACAAAAGCCATTCATTACACCTCTTTAATTGATGATTGTGATTAATCATTATTTCATAATCAATAGTGTATATAATGCTTTGCTTATAAAGCGGACAGAAACTTTCTCTTGGCCGCCCTTATCGTGCCAGATACTCCCAAAATGCTAGAGGATACACCCCTGTCACCGATCCGCTTCAACTTGAGGATGGCTGCTTTGACCTGCGCTACCTGCTTGTGTTCGCATCTCAAGAGGCCACGCCCGGAACCGGCTTCGAAAAAAATCATCCGTACTGCACTTGCATCGCCGAGATCTTGCAAACTGCGCAACGAATTTGTGATGGCTCGTGTTGCCTCGCCCTTGCTGAACTTGGCACCTGAAACACTAAATGCGACATACCTATGTCTCGGTCTCATCTACATCGCCAAGTCCAATCGAGGAACCGATGCCGACCCCTGTTTTCTGCTTAAAAATGAACTCTTTAACCAATTTGGCCGCAACTTCTTTTCTAGCAGGATAAGCCGCGGTCTTCAAAGTGAGATGAATTGCGTCGCCACTATCGGTCAACGCCAGCTCACCCGCATACGCCCGTTGTTTATCAAATCTGAGGTAGAGATGACAAGACTCGTCTGTCCTATCGTCGACTATTCCGCCGATCTTTTCGAGTTCACCCACACGCAATTTCTCGACCACGCGTTGCCAAAGCTCGTGCAATGTTCTTTTCTGCCCGATCGACGCCCCGAATGAAACGATGGGATTGCCATAATGGCCCTTGAGTTTAGTTCCCTTGATTTCTACATCGTTCGATAACAAAACTCGAAGAGCTGCGATGACTTTCTGCTCATCCTCCGTCGCGTGCGCCAACGTGCTTACTCTAGCGCTCTTGAACGGCAATTCCATACAATTTCACTTCGGCCCACGACGTCGAGAACGGACGCTCGGTCTGACTTTCTCTGCCCCTTTACCCTTGCGTAGCAGGCCTCTGCTCTTCCTGCCCGCGCGAGTCAGTCCCCTGAACGCTCTGCCACGATGGGTGACGCTCGTGACCCACATGAAGTCCGGGTCGCTCTGTATAGCGGGGTGGGCTGGATCCAACATTATCACTTCAAAATATTCGTGCTGCCCATCGGAGCCGAGTGGATATGAGTTAAGCACTTCGAGGTTCGGATACTTTCGAGCCACTCTCTCTTCAGCTATGAATTGGATGTTCTTCTTCGGCACTATCTTTCTGACACCCATCCGTTTTGGTCGGCGGCCGCGCGAAGGCCTCGTCTTGCGCCTTCCGCCCTTCCGAACTTTCGCCCTAGCAACGACGACGCCCTGCTTCGCCTTGTAGCCGAGCGCATGAGCGCGGTCAAGCCTAGTTGGTTTAGCCACGCGCACCACAGCTGGGCCTTGGCGCCACTCACGCATTCGCTGCTTCATCAGCTTGCTTTGCTCCTGAGAGCCCCAATCATCCCTGATGTGCTTGTACATTTGACCACTTTTTCTACTTTAAAATCTCGCTATAAATTATCGACCAAGCGCCTTTTTTATCTTCTGTGTGACGACGATCGCCGCATCCCGTTGCGCTTCGACGGTGGAAGCTCCGATGTGTGGGGTAAGCACCACGTTCTGCAGCTTCAGCAGCGGGCTGCCAACGGGCGGCTCCTTTTCGTATACATCCAAACACGCACCGGCTATCTTGCCCTGCTTTAGAGCTTCCGCCAGCGCACCCTCATCGATGACCCCACCGCGCGATGTGTTTATCAGCACTGCAGTTGGCTTCATCAGACCAAGCTCGCGTCTTCCTATCATGTGCCTCGTTTGTTCCGTCAATGCCACATGTAGGGTCACGAAATCTGATTGACGTAGGAGATCGTCTATAGCGACATACCTCGCCCCGGTCCGCTGCACGAGTTCAGCATTTTGTGTTAGATCGTGCGCCAAGATATCCATCAAGAATGCCTTTGCCCTATGCCCGACGGCTGCGCCTATTCGCCCGGTGCCGACGATGCCGAGCGTCTTCCCCCGCAGCTCGCTACCCATGAGCTGCGCCTTCCCCCATCGTCCGGCCTTCATGCCTGCGTCCGCCTGGAGCAAGCGCCTAGCCCAGGATAGCATCAAAGCGAACACTAGCTCGGCCACTGCGACCGTTGGCGCCTCGGGAGCGTTGAGGATTTTGATGCCGCGGACTTTTGCCGCCTCGACATCGATGTTATCGAGCCCAACACCAGCGCGAGCGATAATTTTCAGATTTTTACCTGCATCGATAATTTCTTTTGTAACTTTAGTTGCACTTCTAACTACGAGGATATCGTAACTTCCAATTTTTGCGATCAATTCGGCTGGTTTCAAGCCTGTAGAAACGTCTACTTCTGCAAATTCACGGAGTAGCTTGACGCCGTCCTCATGAATCTTATCTGCGATCAGCGCTTTCATTCTTTACCTCCCCTTCGTCGCCACTATTCGTATGACATCTTTATCTTTAAGCACATAGTCTTCTCCCTTTCGCATCCTAGCCCGAGCGTCGATCGCGTAGAGAAAAGATTCACCGAGCTCCGTGTGGATGAGATACGCAAGCCCGCGAGCGGTCGTCCCTTGTGGCACGAGGAATGCATCCGGCAGCACGTTGCCCTTCTTGTCCGTGAGTTTATTTTCATCCTCGACAGGGTAGACCACTATCAACTTGAGCAAATCGTAAATCGCCTTGTCTATCACCTGCTGCACGCCAGTCGACCCCCACTGCTTGAGTATTTTTCGGATGAACTCCAGCCCCCGGTTCTGCCGCTCATCGAGCTTCGCCTCATCGACGATTTCAAAATCCGAATCTCCTGGCTTGTAGCGAATGATGCCCTTCTCCGCCGCCCGCCGCAACACGAGCTCGGCCTCCGAGCACGTTGGGACGACGATGTAACCACGCTCCTTTAACCGTTCGATGTTCGGCGCTGCCGCAGGTACGTCCGCCTTGTTCGCCGCTATCATTATCGGCTTGCTGACCCGCCTCAACTCGTGCGAGAATCGAAGCAAGTCATCGTCTGACCACACGTTTGGGGCAGCGCGACCTATTCCAGAAGCATCAAGCGCCTGCTCCACATGTTTTTCGTTTACGCCGAGCCCACTCAGACGCTCCGCCACATCTTTAACCACGTTGACGTCACCAAACTTCGTTTTGCGTGCGAACTCCTTCCATCCCCGCATTATAATTCCGCGCATCCACATCGCTATCTCTACCTCAAGAAAATCGATATCTTTCAGAGGATCATGAGTGCCAGGGTCGCAGGGTTTGCCTCCCTGGTCCGTAGTCCCCGCAGCGTCGATGACATGTATCAACGCCGCCGCCATGCGAAGGTTATCTAGGAATATGTTGCCAAGCCCTCGTCCCATGTGGGCACCCTCGACAAGACCCGCGACATCGATCATGCGCGCTGGCACGTACCTGACCCCGTCCACGCAGGCGGAATTTTGCGGGTTGCATTTAACGTTGAATTCTCGACACGGGCATGGGCTTCTGACATATGTCACGCCGACGTTCGCGTCTATCGTCGTGAACGGGTAGTTTGCCACCTGCGCATTCGCCAAAGTCGCAGCGTTGAAAAAAGTCGTCTTGCCGGTATTCGGCTTGCCAACCAGGCCTAGTTCGAGCATGGCTAACCCCGAGTATAGTATCCCGATTCCTTTTTCTTGCCGAAGCTGCGTAGCCCGTGACGGGTCAGCTGTTCTCGGAGCTTCCTCGCGTAGCTCGCATCGATTTCCCCTTTCTCCTCGAGGAAATTGATTATCTCAAGCGCCTGTCCATCGTTCTCGCAGCGCCTCAGGTAATCTATCGCTGTGGGCTCGTAACCTTGGACACAATGAACCGCCTTTTCAGCTTCTTCATGATCGGACCGCACAGCACTTATTCGCACGACGCTCGTCCGCTGCCCGATCTCATACGAAAGTTTTGGAAAACGTTTGCGGAAATCTTCGTCCTGCTCCTCGCTCATCGACACGACGTCTCCTTGAGCTGTTGCTCTATCAATATGCATTTGTTCGGGGGCAAATCTTTGTAGAGAACCACACCTGGTCCAAGAATAGAATTCGGCCCGAGCGAGATGCCTGGATTTATCACGCTGTTCAAACCTGTCTTGACATCGTCTGCAATTATCGCGCCGAACTTTCGCTTGCCTGTATCGACGGGCTTTCCGCGCACCATAACTTTCACATTTTTTTCATCCAGCCGCAGGTTCCCAACTTTGGTCCCCGCCCCAAAATTGCACCTTCCGCCGACGATGCTATCGCCGATGTATGAGAGGTGTCCGATGTGCGTTTCGTCCATGATGATGCTGTTTTTAACCTCCACACCATTTCCTATCCTCACCCTGTCGCCCACGCTCGTGAAAGGCCTTATGAAGCAGTTTGGCCCGACTTCGCAGTTTTTGCCTATCCTGCTTGGACCCTCGATGTACGCACCAGACCTAATCCTCGTGCCATCACCAACTGAAACATTACTCGCGACGTGCGCTCCATCTTCGACCGCCCCTCTCATGTTGGCGGCCTGCGTCTTGAGAAAATGTTCATTCGCGTCGAGAAGATCCCAAGGCACGCCGACGTGCTGCCACCACTTCAACTCATGAAACTGCACAAATCTACCTTGGTCAATCAACTTTTGAATGGAGGCCGTAACCTCAATCTCACCGCGCGGAGAAGGTTTGGTTCTTGCAACCGCCTCAAATATCGCAGGGGAGAAGACGTAGACTCCGGCGTTCGCCAAGCCGCTTTCTTTTTTCTTCGGTTTTTCTAATATTTTTAGGACTTTTTTGCCCTCCACGACCAACGCACCATAAGGAGTTATATCGTCGACACGATACGCACCCAACGTCGCCGCAGCGCCGGTACTCTTATGTTTCTCGATCATCGCTGCAAGCGAGGGTGAATCGAACATCACGTCTCCATTCACCATCACGAAACTTTCCTTGAGGTTCACACACGAAAGCGCGTGCGCCGTGCCCATTTGTTTTTGTTGCCAAACATAGGAGAGTTGCATGCCAAGTTCCATGCCATCGCCAAAGTAATCTGCAATTTCCTCCCTACGGTATCCAACGACCAGAATTGCTGAGACAACACCAGCCTCCTTCAATGCGAGCAAAACGTGCTCGAGCAAAGACCTGCCAGCTATAGGTAAAAGCATCTTCGACATCGAGTGAGTGAGTGGCCTCATCCGTACGCCCTCGCCCGCAGCCAGAACTACTGCCCGCAAGCTATCACCTACCAATCAATTCCTTCGCATCTTTAACTAAAGCATTTGCCCGCTCAGCGTATCTCGCCTCAGCTGTGATCCTTATGTACGGTTCCGTTCCGGATGGGCGGATCAAAACCCACGCACCATCGTCCAATGTCAGCCTCACTCCGTCGATTGTCAGCACCTTCCCTACGCCCTCGAAGGCTTTCTTCGCATGCGTGGCGACCCTCTTCATAACAGCCACTTTCTTTGCATTTGGGCATCTGATTTTATCCCGCACGACTGGATACTCTGGCACACCATCCGCAAGCTTTGACAGAGGTTTCGCGGCCTCGTCGATCATCTCGATGATTTTTGCACCAGCCAGCGGACCATCTGGACAAATGTGAACTTCCGGAAATATCCAAGCACCACTCGGCTCTCCACCGAAAACCGCTCGATTGGATTTCACAGCTTGAGCGACAGCGACGTCGCCAACTCGTGTCCGCACTACCTCACCACCTGCTGAATTCACGAGTTCATCCACCACCATAGAAGCATCTACAGTAGTCACCACTTTGCCCCCGCCTCTTTCTACAGAATGTGCACTCATTAGAGCTAGCATCCTATCCCAACCGACGACACGGCCCTCGTCATCGACAGCTGCAATTCTGTCAGCATCACCATCGTGAGCGAGGCCAAGATCTGCGCCAAGCGACTTCACTATTTTACCCAGCGCTTGCAGGTTTTCTGGCGTTGGTTCAAGGGCTCTGCCGGGAAAGAACCCATCCAGCTGCGAATTCAATGTTATCACTTTGCACCCAAGCTCACGTAGTATGAAAGGTGTGACCAAAGCACCCGCACCGCAGGCGCAATCTATAACAACTTTATAACCCCGACTCAACGAAATGGATCCAACTATTTTCTTTATGTAATATGGCAGGATGTCAACTTCATCAACTTTGCCGATCTCATTCCAAGGTGCAGCTTTCATCCTTCCAGAAAAATATACATTCTCGATTTTCTCCTCCTGTTCTGGTGTGAAAGCCATTCCATCGCTCCCAAAAAATTTGACGCCATTGAACTCTGGCGGATTGTGCGAGGCAGTTATCATTATGCCGGCCTTTGCGCTCAGATGAGGTGTGGCAAACCCAACCGCCGGAGTTGGAGCTAAACCGATTTTTTTTACATCACATCCCCCTGAAAGAAGACCGGAGACCAAACATTCCTCAAGCATATCGCTGGATAGGCGAGGATCTTTCCCTAAAACTATCGTACCCGAATTTTCAAAGCACATCGCGAGAGCCGACCCAGCATCCAATATCATCTCGGGTCTCAAATCAAGATTTACTATCCCACGGATGCCCGAGGTGCCAAAAAGCCTGCTCATCCTCTTCCTGCCTAGGCCGGTTCACTTAACACCTTGGTTTTCTGGATGTCGATCCGCCTGACCGGACATATTTTCTTTATCACTTTGTAGATGTCTGCAGACAGCTTCCCCAATATCGCTTCTTGGATGAACTGGTCGAAGGTGAGCTTTGCCGCTCGCTGCTCGATCACCTCTTTCATACTCACCCTGATCGCCTCTATCTTAGAACTCTGGATCCGTTTGAGCGTCGTGGCCATCGCGTTCAATCGAAGTTTGTGACCATCCTGTGTTGTAATCGTCCAAACTCCTTCCACCTTGGATACGCGCCTCCTCACCTGACTGCGAACGTAGTCACGGGCAATATCATGGCCGATGAACTTGGTCATGGCGCGGTTGCCTTCTACCCCCTTAACCTGAAAATAGAGTTTGATGTACGACTTCGAAAAATCATCTATCAAATCGCCGAGCGTTGACTCCAAAACTCGACCTTCCAACTGACGTGCGTCCATCGCTGGAGTCTCACCTATCTTCGCCCCACCGAACATCGATGGAGCAAAGACTTCAAACCATCCTTTGGCACGCCAAGTCTCCTTGGTCGGTTTCCTCTCCCGCTTTTCAACTCTCTTTTCTTCTTCCATATCCATCACTTGGCTATTTTAGGCGGCTCTGATAACGAGCCAACACGATCCCGCACATGTTTTGGCCATTTAGACGGATCGAAACCATGTTGCGCCAAAAACGCAACTGTCCAACGGCTCGACCCGAAACCGCAGCAGCCCGTCCAGATCTCTCGATTCTTGACTTCCTTTATCTTAAAAGTTTCTACGAACTTGGTCTTGTTTACGTTAAAAGAACCAAGCTCTAGCCACTTGCCATTGTGGGGCATCAAAACTTCGAGATCATAGGTGGCAATCTTCGTGCTATCTGTCATATCTTCTTCTATACCCCCCTCTCGCATGTAAAAAGGCGTCGCCACGGCAACCCGCCACTCGAGGCCCAGCTCATCCACAACTTCAACGCTTCTATCTTTGACTTCATCACGAATCTTGACCATGTCCTCCGGCTTGCCAAGAAATATCAACTCTATGCGCCTGAACTCCTGAACGCGCGTCAAGCCCTCCACGCCTCCACCCTCCCAACGATATGTCCAGCCGCTCCTGTCAAAAGCCTTGACCGGAAGATCTTCTAGCCTGACCCGCTTGCTCGCAAAAAATTCGTAGAAAGGTTCGCACTGCGCTGGAGCGAGGACGTAGGATGGCTCTTTCAAACATTTTTTAAGTTTATCTACTGGAACATGCCTCGTAAGTTTAAGCTCGCGCTTGAAATCCGCGAAGACTTCTGGTTCTCGCGGCGGCGGACAAACGTAGTACATGCCATCTGGCATTTCATCCAGATAGCCGGGCATCTTCCGTATAACCTCGAGTGGGATGAGCTTCGGCAACATGAACTCTTTGAAGCCGAGTTTGATTATCACTTTTTCAATCAGAATGTCCTCGATCGTCTTCAGGAGTTCAGCGTATGGCGCAGCATATATCCACTGCCCTCGACCCGGGAACTGCGCTATCCACCCGAGCTCCTTTGCGACCTCAAGTGGGTCATCTTTGAAGTGATGCTCCTTGCGCGCACCCTGCTGCACAACCTTCGCCTCCGCTGGCGCTGCTGGAACTTCAGCTTTGGCCGATATTTCTTCCACCATTTTCAACATCCTGTCGACCATATGGCTACGTAATTTGGCTTCATCTAAATCGTACATCAGCAAAATCGTGCCGTAAGGATCCGGCTTTATCTCACATCCAATTTTGGAAAGCTCCCTCTTCGCCTGCTCAGAAAGGTGAACCAACGGCAACGAAATCTTGTATTCTTTAGCCGCCACAACACGCAGACCGATCTTGTGTTTCCTTCCTAGAACCTCGGACAAAAGCTTCGTCAATCTGAACAATGCCACGTGAGCGCGCACGTATCTGCCAGATACTATGGTGGCATCGAGCATTTTTCCAGCTGCATGCCAGCTTACGACCTTCGCCGCCTCTGTCTCCTTGTCCTTAGGTGCTCCTTTTTTTAGCACGACCTCGTTCGCCTGTGCTATCGTTGCTTCTATATCCTTCTTCGCGGCCTCAAGTCCACCGCTGAACGTGCACTCCGCTTTGAGTTCAAATCTCACCATATCGCCTAATTCTTCTAAAATTTGTGTGTATGAAAACCTTGTGCTACAGCATACTTTCTGCCGTAGAGGTGCATGAAAGCAAATCATCTAGCGTCGCCAGAAAGGTCTCGATCTTTCCATCCATCGCTATGTCCGTGACGACTTGCTTGCCATGCTTCGCTGTCCCGATCCGAATGCCGCTCGGCGCCTGAAAGTTGTCCGGGCGCAGAGCCGAAGCTACGGCAAGTGCAAATGATTCTTGATCGTAGACGCATTTAACATTCGCGCGCATCTTCACGGCGACACCTAGAAAGTTCCCGGCTTTATCGTGCCGACTTCTTTACCGTCTGGAGTTATTTTCATGGAACCAAATTGCACCGCTGCAACATGGCTGGCATCTTTAACTGGAGTTATCACAGCTAGCTTCTCACGCACATAATCTATCTCGTCGATTATCCCCAGCCCAATGAGTTCATCATTTGAGTTCGCCAGCCCAACGATGACGTTTTTCGCGCCCCATGGATTTATCGTGTGCAAATTCTTGAATTTTGCCTTCAACTCCTGAGCTTTGCTATCACTTAGCTCCCCACTCACGACGATGAACAGACCTTCTGGCATTTTTTCTGCGTGTATGATCGATGGGTCACCCAAGCTTTCTGGATCTATGGGCTCTCCAGTGCGGAAGTAACAACGCTCGAGTAGCACCTTACGAAGGTCCAAAATCAATCTGCCCGCACCATCAAAATACCGCGCTAAGGCAAGCTCTCGTAAAAATGTGCGGTCGCTGCGCGATCTAGATCTGACCTGTTTGGATACTTGAATCCTTCTGACTTTGGATTGATCCATGGACTTCAATATGTGCTCGAGCTCCTTCCCTCGCTGAAGTGCCACTATGATATCTGGATTTAGCAGCTCCATCTCGTACAGCCTAAAGGCCCTGCCAGGTCCACCTGAAGTCCAACCCGCGGTGTTTACTACTGTGACATCAGCGTTCTTTAATCCATGTTCCACCATGCGCTTGATGCCTACCATAAACTCAAGAATGTGTCCTGCCGGAGACATCGAGCCAATGAAGTATGCTGAATGTAATGGAATATCTTGTAGGAAGACTACTGGTTTCTCTACCACAACTACCCCCAAAGTCGTCGGTGGACCAACATCAGATTGTCCAGTGTCTCCATCCACAACCGCGACGCGCAGATTTTTTTTGATCAACATGTTTGCGACATAGGTCGAAAAAAAGCTCTTGCCGGTATCCACCTCGCCCAATACGAGGACGACGCGAGGTTTTTTTGCGATGATCTCCCCTACAAGCGTGTCCCACTCTCGAGGTATCGTGCGCCCTGGCAATCTTTCCATCTTGCTACCGGGCCCAAGCATGTATTCTATAACGGCATCGCTTTCTGCTTCTATCGGTATGGATTTCGCCCGCGGGATGACAACTTTAGCCCACTTCTCGTGCAGCCCGCCAATCATCGAAACCTTCCCTTCTTTGACATGAAGACTGGCAAATCCTTCTATTTTGATCACATTTCCGCGCTTCAGCTTAAGCTCCGGCAATTCATCACTCCCCAAAATTTAGATCTGGCCACTCCTTGCGCAGTATATCGCGGGTAAACAGCCTTGCTTCTTTCAAATTGGCCAACGGTATGTTGCACTCGCCAGATGATTTTTGCCCCCCATACTCGTAACAATCCACAATTTTAATATCGCCCTGTGCGACGCTCGAAACTTTGCCCATTAAAATGCGATCATCTTTCGTCAGGAGAGATACTTCATCTCCTACTTTTAATTGCTTGGGCTCTATGGATTTCACAACCATCGGCAAGCAATTTGCAATTATTCCGGGGTAAATCGGAACCCTGCGATAGAGGCTTTTCAGCTCCGATAGTATCACATCTAGCGTGCCTGGATCATTGCGATATTTCTCTAGGAGCCTGATGATCTCATCGACTAGCTTTTGAAGCTCACTTTCTTCGAACGTCATATGGGCCCCAAATAAACTCTATCTAGACTTTTAAAGACTTGATGTACCTTTCGACTTCTGAATCAGCTCCTCGATCAACATCAACAGCTCGTGCATGACCGCATACATCGGCGCGGGCCTATCCACCACGCATTCCGCCGCACGATCGTGCCCCCCGCCTCCGATGCCACCCTGCTCAGGATAAAGTTTCTGCAGACGGTTAGCCAACTCGCTACACATCGTTCCGCAACTGACCAGCCCGCCTCCACCGCGCATGGAGATGTGCACACCTCTATCTTTGGGACAGAACACTATCACCATCGTGTGAGGATAGCCAGATTCCCGCTTCAAATGTTCCAAACGCGCGGACGCGACGTATGGTAAAAGTGCTGGGAAAGGTGCCCCTTGCATCGCCATGGCCTCCCTCGCGAACAGTATGTAGATGCCAACTCCATTTATCTCGCCGAGTAGAACAGAAGCGTTTTTCGCTCGCTCGCTCAACAAGTCCCAATCCCTCTTGTAATACTCAAAAACACTTGCGAGTTTTTTTCCGTCCGACAAACTGCCCATAAAATCCGATAGGGAACGGAACTTTTCGACTTCGACGCGCTTGCTTAGAAAAGCCGACAACGTCTCAAACACAAAGCTCGGTCCATAGTCAACATCGATGCTCTCGTGTACGCGGGCGTACATATGGGCTAGACAACCCACGTATAGAACTTCGGCTATCTGATTTATCAGTGCGGTCCTCTCCCTGTCTACGATATCAAAAATCGTCGCACGGTCCAACTTGGGTTCAAACATGTTGGGGAACTCTTCTTGCATACGAGTGACGAAAGGTTTGACAAAATCAACGGATGTCTTTTGTACGGGATCGAACGCAAAGTCTCCCCTGCATCCTAATATTGCGGCAAAATCGTCGCACTCATCGGCTAAATTAAGTTTGCTGCTTACCATGTGGCAGAGCAGGGAAGCCGCAGATGGGACAGACTGTTCCGCCGATGGGTTGAACAGCACACAACGCTTTGGCATGCCATCGTTCGGGTGATGGTCGATAATCACGACCTGTTTTACCATTCCCAAAAAATCATCGTAGTAATCGAACGTGCCTTTATCCGTCAATAGAAGCATGTCGAAAGAATCAGATTCAAGCGCCCTCTGAAGTTCTGGAGCGGTGAGCCTGAAGTGAGGTGGAAGCTTCGTGACGATCTCAGCGTTCGTGTATTGCTGGAGTAATCTCCGCATGATGACTGCACTACCGATACCATCGAGATCATTGTGAGAAAAGTTTAACACTCGCGGACTTTTAATTTTTTTTAGACTTTTCAGCGCTTCGAGGACATGAATAAATCCTTTATCGGTCGTAGATAGATGCTGCACCTGTTCTGAATAAAGCATCATGTACCACCAGCTTCCGTCAAAGCTTGGTCCAGTTTCGCTATAAACTCATCCATGCGCTCGCGCGGTATTCTGGCCGCAGCTGCCACATCATGTCCCCCGCCGCTGCCTCCAACCTCAGCTGCAACTTTCGATATGACGCTGCCGACATTCAGGCCTTGCATCGCCAGCCCAGGCGTCGCTCTGACCGATATTTTTAAATCGCCCTTCTCGCCATCAGCTATCCCGACCACCGGCTTGTTGGTAGCTATCAGCCCCGACTCCATCGCCAAAGAAATCGCCTCCCCTACCATCATCGGCTCGATTTCGTCTGCAGTGTAAATGTAGCGCATCTTTGGTGTAACCTTGAAGGCTTCCATTTGAGCATCGAGCCTGCTCAGCGTCCGCACCATCTGTTCCAAATATCTGCTCATCAATCCTCGCGCTTCGTTGTAGGCGGCTCGATCCCCGAGCGTGGCAGCAAAACCTATCTCCGGCTTGCTAAGCCTGCCGCACGCATCCAACATCGCCGAATATTCTCGGATATCCCGTGGGCCGGTTATGCCATCGGCCGTCAGCTCGTAGATAGTGCCCCATAGGGTGTGACAGAAGTCCTCACTGGTTGCCACTTGACCAACCTTCGCATATATCGCGCCCCTCGCCCTTTTTTCGGTCTCGGAGCCAAGCTCAGCAAAACTCGCACTCGGGGAGATGCCCAATCCGCTGATCAATTCTCCACATTCGGAAAGGTTGCCAGACAAGTTTGGAAGGTACGGTCGTATGCTCAGCCGCAGACATTCCACGACGGGCGAAATCTCTCGTCCGATCAACTTCAGCCCCTCGTTGGTCCTTATCAGACCAAGGTCGATCGCCCTCTTCACAAGCACTTCGTTCACCCCAGTGAAACCCGAAAAAAATTCTTGACGGTCGCCGAGCGCGCCGACGATCGCCAACCAAATGAGTGACCTGAAGTTTTTATCTATGTTTTCTACTACTGAATATGTAGTGCCAGCTGCCCCGACATCTTTTGCCCCGTTCAGACCGCACGCATGCGGGTTGAGGTAAGCGAGGTTCGAAAGCTCTGGATATTCTCCAAGGTGATGGTCAAGTATTAAAACATCACGTCCCGCCCCGAGTATGAATTTGTGTATAGCCGCCATCTGCCCGCTTCCTTGATCCATAAAAACGAATAGGTCGTAATCTTCGTTGCCGAGCTCGGCTGTCTCCTCGGGCTTAAGCGGTCTGGTGAACTTGATGTGGAATGGGACGTTGTAGCTGTAAAGACACCGCGCCAAGATTGCGCCGGCCGCGACGCCATCTGAATCTGTGTGAGTTATAATTTTGACTCGGCTATCGCCTGTAAGATGCCCTTTTAGGAATGCCGAAGCTGCCTCAGACGCCCGCTGGAACCTACGAATTTCAGCACGACCCATGCTGGAACCTCCTTCGAGTTATCTTTTCACTTTGCGGACTTGGGGCTATAACGCTATCCTAACAGTTTCATGAAATCTTCTTTGCTCAGTTTCGCTTGCTCCAAAATCCCCATTTATGGTTCCGATTTTCAGCTCTGGATGCGTGGGTACAACGCGGCCCACCTTCCCCTCCAGAGTTTCCTTGATCAAGATGAGATGGCTACCCCTCTGTCGCTTGGGTTTAAACCCAGCTTTGGAGAGTGCTTTGACCACTTCATGTCCCGATAGCTTCCTCAGTTCTGGCACGTGTCACTGCCTCAAAAACAGTCATTATGGGTTTGGACTCTCCTTCTATTGGGAATTCCCCCAAATAAAGTTCAGTCGCTTCCTTCAGGTCCGCTAGGGCTTCTTCGATTGTCTTGCCCTGGCTAACAGTCCCTACCTCCGGGCACTTCGCAACGTACGTGTCCTCTTCCTTGTGGATGATTGCTGTGAAAGTTGCCATACAATCCCAAAACTTCTTTCTCTTGCCCGTATTTAAGTTGGGTAGGATTTCTCGATTTCAGCCCGCCCCGCTACAGCCTCCTAATTTCCGCCCTGTCCACGCTGGAGCCTCTTCACAGATTTTGACTTCACACGATCATTTCTCTATACCAATTTCAACAATTTTTTCTCTCGATTTTTCGCCCTTGATTATTTTGACGTCACCCCTCTTTACCTCAAAAAAATCTGCTAATAGTTTAATCACAGCTTTGTTCGCCTTGCCTCCAGTAGGTGGAGATGTTACATAGACTTTGAGTCTCTCTCCTTCCTCGAAAACTTTGTTTTTCCTCGCATTTGGAACCACTTTTATTTTTATTCTTTTCATGCCAAAGACCTGACTGTTTTCATGCTTCTCGTTGTCACATAAATCCTCCTCCCAAAATATGATGAGAGGATCTTCTCCAGTTTTGAGCCAACAGTTGCGTAGTGTGTGCCGCTCTTTTTGAAAATGATGTTATCTACATCAACAATTCTTAGTATCCTCAGATTTTGACTTTCAACTTTTTTGCATATTTCAAGCATTTTATTTTGTGTTATCCTTGCATTCTTGTAAATGTTGATTCCCCTCACAAATGCGATGCCCTCATCCCACTTTTGTCCCATGGAGCTCACTATTACATACGTATTTAGTGATTTCAAGCAGTGGGTTTAGAATTATCTATAACCAATAAATCTCCATTTCCCATCCAAAAGTAGGTTTCATCCCACCACATCGGGACCTACGAATTTCCGCGCGGCCACATTTTGCACCTTTCTAACGTATCAGTAGGGCGGCCCTCTCCGGCTCATACCGCCAACCTTCCGGCAACTTTCCGTTCTTGATATAATATTTCGCCAACTTTTGGATCCTGGCCTCGACTACCCCGAGAGATCGTCTCGATGATTGGTCGTTTTTGTTTTTCTCTAAGTGCTTGTGTAACAT
>Ga0315268_10001877_pt1 | contig 24159 bp, 23 predicted proteins | sample C1_top_MG_FD_204535 | JGI IMG/M metagenome (GOLD analysis project Ga0315268, IMG submission 204535) | Sediment microbial communities from Yellowstone Lake, YNP, Wyoming, USA - C1_top | ecosystem: Environmental > Aquatic > Freshwater > Lake > Sediment | place: USA: Wyoming | collected 2017-08-01
CCTCGCCCTTGGTGATGTATTTCATGTACAGTGCGACCATCAAGACAACGAGTGCGATCAAGATGATCGAGACGGCGGATCCGAACCAGAGGTTGCGGGCTTTGAGAAAGAGTGTCCAGATAAGATTGCCGATCATGAAAGACTCTGTTCCTCCGAGCAGTTGGGGTATTATGAACTCACCCACGGAAGGAACGAAGACTAGGATTGACCCGGCGCCTATTCCAGACATGGTCAACGGCAGAGTTACGTGGAGAAAAGACCTTCCAGGCCCAGCTCCCAAGCTGCCTGCGGCCTCCAAGAGTGACTGATCCAGCTTCTCCATTGACGCATACAGGGGCAGGATCATAAACGGCAGGTAGTTGTAGATCATTCCCAGTAGAACAGCCTGCGAGTTGTACATCAAGTTCAGAGGCTCAGCGATCAGGCCCAAGCTGAGCAGCGCGACGTTGATGATTCCATTCACATCGAGAATGGTCATCAACGCATACGTTCGGAGGAGGAAGCTCACCCAAAACGGAATGATGACAAGCAACATCAGCGTTTCCTTCCGACGTCCGCTCTTTACCGCAATGTAGTAAGACATTGGATAACCGAGCAGAATGCATGCAGCCGTTGTTGCAAATGCCATTAACAACGACCGTCCGAAAACTGATGGCGCCACGGAACTGAAGAAATCTAGATAGTAGCGAAGCGTCACGTCAAATTTGAATTGCCTCAGGATGTCGATCATTCCAAAAGAGTACAGAACAACGATAGCAAATGGCGCGAAGAAGAAGATGGCGAGATATACTACCGTAGGGGAGGCCAGGAGCGCAACAGTGAACCTACGAGCCTTTCTCTTGGCAGCGGGCTCGGTTGAAGAGACTGTTTCTTCTTCAGTGTTTTTCGAGTCTGATCACCGTCGCGTCTATCTTGTTCCATCCTATGTGCGTCTTCTCGCCTATCTTCAAGGGAACCGTCGGACTAGCTTGAATCTTCAAGTGTAAATTGTCGCCTGCTGCGACTGTGACAGACACATGCGACCCCTGATAGACGAAGTCTTCCACTCTCGCATCGAACATGTTGTCCAATCCTTTGAGGCCCGGCCCTATGCCCACTCTCTCTGGTCTGATCGAGAGAACACCTTCACCGGACCATTCCTCGCCCTCAACCATGATCGGACGTGGCAGACCCTCGCACGCGAACTCTGCAGAGGGTCCAAGGTTACCATCTAGGAAATTGGTCTCGCCGATGAAATTCGCTACAAACTGTGTCTTCGGCCTGTCATAGATCTCTCGTGGAGTGCCGATCTGTTCCACCTTCCCCAGGTTCATCACAGCAATGCTGTCTGACATAGTGAGAGCTTCGCCTTGGTCGTGCGTAACGTAGATGAAAGTTGTCCCGACTTGCTTCTGAATCCTCTTGAGTTCAAGTTGCATATGCTGCCTGATCTTCAGATCCAAGGGTCCGAGCGGCTCGTCCAATAGGAGGACACCCGGTTCTTTCACCATGGCTCTCGCAATGCCAACCCTTTGTTGCTGTCCTCCGCTAAGCTGATGTATCCTTCTGTTTCCAAAATCCGGAAGCCCGACTAACTCAAGCGATTCATTCACTTTCTTCCTTATCTCCTCCTTCCCGACCTTGGCCATCTTGAGTCCGAATGCTATGTTGTCGAAAACACTCATGTGAGGGAAGAGCGCAAGATGCTGAAAGACTATACCGACATTTCTCTTGTATGGTGGAATATCGTTCGCGATCGTCTCGCCGAGCTTAAGCGTCCCCTCGTCGGGGTCTTCGAACCCAGCAATGATTCTAAGAGTTGTCGTCTTTCCGCAGCCGCTCGGACCGAGAAAGGAGTAGAACTCATTTTTCTTCACACCAAGGGAGACATGGTCAACAGCCTTTACCGTACCAAAGTGTTTGGACACATCGATGAGTTCGACTTCGAACATACCGTAGACCAGGCAGAAAATGGGAGAGCGCGTGACTATTTAGCTTGAACTCACGCGTGCACCCTGAGCTAGCCGACCACGTCAAGCCATACTTTCTGATACTTCTCCAACTCTGCTGACGTGACTGGTTTCATGATCTCAAGTTTCTTGTATACGTCTTCAGGAGGATAGATCCCTGGATCCTCGATGAGACTCTTATTCAGCAGAGGAAGCGAATCCTTGTTTGGATTAGCATAGTATCTATCGTTTGATATTGTAGCCATCACTGCTGGATCCATAATGAAATTGATCCAAGCGTGTGCCGCTACCGGGTGAGGCGCATCCTTGAGAACGACCATATTATCAACCCACAGCGTGCATCCTTGCTCAGGGATCGTGTAAGTCACGTCAGGATTGTCTGCTTGCGCGACGAATACATCTCCGCTGTACGCGTGGGACATCATGAATCTCTCACCAGAGAGTCCAGGGATGTATTCAAGTGCACCGGTATACTTCGCCAGGTATGGTTTCTGAGCCAGCAAGACCTGCTTCGCTTCATTCAGGTGACCTTCATCGAGGTCGTTTAGAGAGTAGCCCAGATACTTCATTGCAGCACCGATTGTCTCCCTCATATCGTCGAGCATGGTGACTACTCTCTGGTCTCCAACATGCTTCCGGATTCTCTCCGGATCGAATATGTCAGCCCAGGTTGTGACCGGATCCGTCACCTTTGCAGAGTTCCATCCAATTCCGGTTGTCCCCCAGACGTATGGAACCGTGTGCTTGTTCCCGGGGTCGTAGTCAGGGTTCTTGAACTTGTCATCCAGATGTTCTAGATTCGGCAGGAGCGTAGTGTCGAGTTCGGCAAGAAGGCCTAGATCGACGAATTCCGGGATCATGTAGTCGGTGATCATCACAACGTCATAGCCGCTGTGCCCCGGGGTGACCTTTGCTCTCATCTCGTCTGTGCTCTCGTACGTGTCGTATACGACGTTGATCTTTGTAAGGCTCTTGAAGAGGTCGATCAGACCTTCGTAGATATACTCGCTCCATGTGTAAACTCTGACCTCGCTCTCTCTCTCAGCTTGGACATGTGCCGTCTGGCTGCCGTAGTAGTTGCCAGCGACGGCTCCGATTGCGGCTCCGACTACGCCCGTAGCCGCCATCTTTACGAAGTCTCTCCGACTCGATCCACTCAAGCAACATCCCAGGACTAGTCTGCCAAAGTTCGCTTAAAGACTTTCGAGAAGCGTGTGTCTAGTAGAACCTTCGCGTCTCTATCTGGTGTTCTTCCACTCTGATCTTTCTCTTGGCAACCTCTTGGAAGAATGGAATCGGGTCGACCACAGCTTCAGCTGGGAAGACACCGGCATCTTTGATCTTCCCGTTTGCCTGCCATTGTGAGACCACTGAAGGGGGGACCGCGGTGTCGCGTGCTGAAGATATTCCTCTCTCAGGGTCGTTCCACGTGATTATGTGGAATGTTACTGTGGTCGGAGATTCCTTTCGAAGGCCGAAGACATCTATCCTAAACGCGTCATACTCGTACTCCTCTCGCGAGGGACGCTCACTCCTCGATTTCGAAATCGCGCTCTGGTACATTGCAGTCAGATAGTCAAGGGGAGAAACTCGCGCCTCGCCAACTGTGATCTTTGTCGTGTCCGCGAACCCAAGGCTCTTCAGCATCTTGAAGGTCGCGAAATCAGTGCTGGGGAACCCAATCCGGAATGTCACGTTGCGACAACCTTTTCCGATGTACTTTCCCATCGTTGCAGGCTCGGAATGTTTGACATAGTACGCGGTAATCTTCCCGATCGGGTCCTGCATGGTCACGGTTGTCTCACCCGAGAGAATTGGCTGCTTGACATGCCGACCGTCTAGCCACATGACCGGTTCCTGAGTGAACTCGTCCATGACGGTTCGTATGGAGTAGCCAGGCCACCCCGCCTCTTTGACAGGTAGAGTGTTGCCCCAAGTACAGTAGATGTTGATCGTGTCCACGCTGTCGAGCTTAGCTGCACCAGCGGCTCCGGCAATGTTCGTTAGCCCGGGTGTGCTGCCTAGACCGACCGTTGCTTTGATTCCGGCGTTTCTCCACTTGTCATCAAGTTGAAGCTGCTTGAGCGTGGTATCGAAGAGGCCGCCGAGGTCAGTGTAGTGAGCACCAGCTCGAAGGCATGCTTCCATGACAGACAAGTTTGTCTGATACCAAGCACAGTTGACAACTGTGTCAACTCTCTCGGATTGAGCCACCTTCGCTACGCCGTCAGTGTTGCTAGCATCAAGCTCCATGATCTTCACGCGCTCAGCGAGTTTCAGGTCAGTCATGGCCTTCTTAACGTTCGCAATCTTCCGGCTTGAAGCTATCACGTCCGCTTTGTAGAACTCAACCAAATCTTGAACGGTGTACGCTCCGATCTGCCCCGAAGCACCAAGAACCAGAGTCTTCATGATCTAACCTCTCATCCGTTCCCTACTCGCTTTCAATTTAACCTACCCACTCGAAACGGTTCAAGGAAGTAGACCGCTCTAGAGTTTGACCGTCTCGACCTGGACATGTATGTCGAAGTCTCTTGCTTTCCCAATGAAGCTCTCAGCGTTCAAGCACTCTGGAACAATTACTCCGCGGTTCTCGATGCGTCCTTCGGCCACCATGAGCGCACAGACAGCGGCTGGAGTTCCTGTCAAATAGGAAGTTGCGTTCGTGCGGTGCTTTGTAAATGCCTCGTCATGCGACATGCTAGCATAGAGTTTGTGCATATGCGGTACTCCACCTAGCTCCCCCCTGACCTCCACCAAGATTCCGGCGTTGCCTCGTATCTTGCCGGCGATCTGAGCGGGTGCAGGCAACAGACTCAAGAGAACACTCATTGGACTGACTTTGACCTTTCCTACCCGCAACAGCTTTTGTTCCAACAAGCCCAGTCCGTGAAATAGCTTGATGGCGGAAGCGCCGTCGTCAGTAAGGGCGAGTTTGAAGTCCACGTAGTTAGGCTTCTTCGGAAGATAGAACGGCAGCGTATGCACTTCTTCATGATCCATGGCGTACACAGGCGTGTTTCCCAGCGGTTGCGGAAATGGATAGATCTCCTTCGCGGACATTGCAGGGGCCGTCTTAGTCTCTCCTCCTTCGAAATACTGAGCGGGAGAAACAGCTTCTTCCAGAAAGACATCAGGAGCGAACAGACACACGAAGGGGTAGGTATCGCTCGTAGAAGTCTCCCCATCTCGCACCCGAACCTCGCTTACTTGATCAAGCATATCTACGCCACATCTCGCCATAATGTTGGATAGCCCAGGGTCCTCCCCCATTGTCACTACCGCAACGAGTCCGTGTTTGCTCCATCTCGAGTCTTCGTTCAACTGTTCGGTTAAGGCCGCTGGCGTGAAGCTGGCCAAGTCCAAGTAGTTGACCTTCCTCTTGAACGCCTGTTGCATGATCAGCTTGTTGAACCGCGGATGAGATGCATTGATGGCTACATCTGATCCGCTGATGAACCGACCCACTTGGGCGGGATTACTGGCATCCAACCGGAGTGTGGTAGCTCCAGGACAAGATCTTGCGACCTCACGCAGTCTGGAGCGGTCAATGTCCCCGATCTTCACAGTCGCCTCTTTGGTCCTAGCTAGGTGACCGGCAATGACCTGTCCGACTCCTCCTGCACCGATGACTGATAACTTCAAGCCGAACACTGCCGACTCGGTACTGTTGTAGGGGTAAATAACGAGTGCGCCGATTCGATGAAACGCGTTCGTGCAACGAACTGTGGGCCACTAGTTACTCGTGGTCTTGGAAAGAATCTCTCGTATGATTCTAAATGACATTCCCCAGATCGTGTGATCCAAGTACAAGTAACAGCCCATTAGAATTTCCCGGTGACCAATTGGAACCGTGATCGAAGAAACGTTCTTTGGATTCAGCAAGAAGGACATCGGGACCCAAAGGATCTCTTCTGCTTCTCTACTCGTGGTAGGATGAGCTTCCTTCGATATGAGGAAGACGAATGGAGTCACCAACATCGGGGCGTTTCTCGGCTCGACATTGTGCAGGCATCCAAGGAACTCTTGGTCGTGTATGTTGATTCCCACTTCTTCCAAGGCCTCCCTGGCGACCGTGTCCAGAAGAGTCCGATCTTGCGCGTCCGCGTGGCCTCCCGGGAAGGCCATCTGGCCTGACCATGGATCTCGTGGGTTCTCGCCCCTCTTTATCATGAGCAGCCACAGATCCTCTGCCTCTTCTTTGAAGAGGACTGCCACAGCACCTCGAGGCTTCTTGGAATCGGACTGAAAGGGCTCCTGCTGGTTTTTCAAAGACAGCCTAAGTGCCTCGAGCATTCTCCAAGATGAAGACGATGTCATGCCCCTTGACGTAGATGTCGCCAGCCAAAGCCGGGAACGCTTACTGCGAACAATGAATAGAACCTTCGGTTGCCACTTCTATATCATGTCCGATCATCATTGAAGGAACTCACTGAGCCGGGCGTCGATTCTCGGTTTGAGGATCTGAAAGCACTTCTCGGGCGAAACTGCCTTGAAGTCGTATCCAAGCCTCGCGAGAAGCGCCACTGTTCCAGATTTGAGCTCCGGAGCTGCAAGAATGCCCCTGACGGGACGATTTACTCTCTTCCTTAGAGCCTCCACGTAGCGGTTGAGCTGGAGAGCCGCCTCGCGGCTTGCTGGGTTGCGCTTGATCTCGATCACAACAAGTCGGCCTGAGGAGTCTTCTGCGTAGACATCGGTGAAGCCTGAGTCGCCCATCTTAGTCTCCTCAGAGATCAGCTTCAATCTAGGCTCGACCAAGGATGGCTCAAGTAGGATCGCTCGTTTCATCTGCTCCTCTGTAACGTGCATTGCGAATTCGCCTTCATCGGCAAGAGTGAGCGCTATAGCGACCGTGATGTTGTCGAAGAGAAGCTTGAGTGACTCCTTGGGTTTCTGACGAGTTGCCAGCACGCTGAGTAACTTACCGTCCTCTATACTAATGTGAAACTGACATCGTGGAGGCTGCCAGTTCACAGGCTCATATCCGGATCGGCGGTGCAACAGCACGGAACCATCTGCCTTGATCATCAGCACCCGCTCACCCCAAGTGAGCTTGGAGGCTGCTCTACCTTCATAGTTCACCGTGCAGTTCCCGGCGACGATCAGGACTTTCTGTTTGACTAACGCGTCATTGATCAGATCTCGGCAGTCCGTCAGCTGCGGCGATACGAATGAGACGACCTTCGAACTCACGTGGGACAATGGAGGCCAACCCAAGTCCTCTGTCGCACATCTGTCTTAAAGCTGTCAAACCCCTGTTCAATCTCCACAAGCCAAGCTTGATCGGACTCGCTAGGCGGGGCCCGTGACTCTTTTAGCCATAGCCACTTGTATCCTCTGCTGGGTTAGAGGAATGGTCGAACTACGAGAGGTCCGAGATAACTACGGTAGGCTCAAACTGTTCATAGATGGAAAGTGGGTTGACTCGCATTCCACCAACATCCAGTCTGTTGTGAACCCAGCAAAGGCTCAGAACATCGCTGAGGTCCCGTTCGCGACGATGGAAGAAGTCAATAGAGCTGTTGAATCGGCGCGGGCCGCCTTCGAGAAATGGCGTGAACTCCCTGTCACTACAAGGGCAGGATACGTTTTCAGGCTGAAGCAGAAACTCGACGAGTACTTCGAAGAGATCTCAAGGATCACGACCCAGAACCACGGCAAGATAATAGACGAGGCTAGAGGCGAGACGAGAAGACTTGTCGAGAACGTTGAAGCCGGATGCGCTGCCGCATACACGCTAGCGAAGGGCGAACATCTTGATCAAGTGGCTTCCGGAGTGGATGAGACTCTCATTCGCGAACCGCTAGGCCCATTTGCTGTGATAGGCCCGTTCAACTTTCCTTCTCTCGCACCTTTCTGGTTCATTCCGATAGCGATCGCTGTCGGGTGCACGTTGATCGTGAAACCCAGCGAGATAACACCACTTCCAATGCAATGGTGCCTGAGAGCGATTGAGGAAGTGGGGATACCTCCAGGAGTAGTGAACCTCATACATGGGGGGAAAGAAGTCAACGAAGCACTCATCACACATCCCGACATTAGAGGCGTCTCATTCGTCGGGTCAACCCCCGTAGCCAAGTCACTATACAGGCTAGCGGGCGAACATGGCAAGAGAGCCCTGTGCCAAGCGGGCGCGAAAAACTACATGATCGTAATGCCAGATACTGATTTGACCACAACGATTCCTGCACTAATGCCCTCCTTCTTCGGAAACACAGGACAACGCTGCCTCTCAGGAGCCAACCTAGTCGCTGTAGGTGACGTGTACGAACCTCTGAAGAAGAAGTTCGTCGAAGCAGCCGCGAAAATGAAGCTCGGATACGGACTCGATGAATCTGTCGAGATGGGACCGCTTGTGAGCCAGAGAGCCAAGGAACGTGTTCTCGGATACATAGAAAAGGGGATAGAAGAAGGAGCCAAGCTAATACTCGATGGAAGAAAGGCCAGCGTGGAGAAGTATCCCAAAGGCTACTTCATGGGCCCCACATTCTTCGACCAAGTTACCCCAGACATGACGATCGCTAGAGATGAGATATTCGGCCCAGTTGTCTGCATAATCAGAGCTGAAACATTCGATCAGGCCATTGAGATGATCAATACAAAGACAAACTATGGGAACGAAGCTTGCATATTCACGAAAAGCGGGAAGACAGCACGAGAATTCAGGCGAAGAGTACAGGCCGGAAACGTTGGAATAAACATAGGCATAGCTGCGCCCATGGCCTTCTTTCCGTTTGCAGGCTTCAGGGACTCCTTCTTTGGCGTGCTCCACGGGCAGATAGATTGCGTGGACTTCTTCACGGACAAGAAGGTTGTGGCAACAAGGTGGTAGGTGGTTTGACTGATGAGGAGAGGTATACTTTCGGCTCTCTCATGAGTCTGCTCGGTGAAGCTGAGAGCAAACTCAAGCAACTCTACGAGACGTTGGCGAAGGAGACCGGCGAGCCCAGGCTGAAATCTCTCCTCTCCGACTATGACAAAGAGAGCTCGAAAAGGATGGAGATGATGGCGAGGACTCGCGTCCAGAGCGTGGTGGAATTCATGCTCGAACCTATCACCGGCCTCAAGTTATCCGAACCAATTGCCGCGATCAAGACTGCCATTGAGAACCAGTCTCTAAGCGGGCTTCAGAGAGCGGCCACCGCCGAGAGGGTCATATCTGAACTCTACGCTGCAGCTTCGCCAAAGATCATGTCCACATCAGCGGACGCCGGTGAACTGCTAGCAAGGCTGGCCCTTGAGAGCATGGAAAGGTTCCGTGAACTGGAACAGTACGTCAAACCACGCTGAGACAACCAAGAGAACCGGAAGCACATGGCCCGTTCTGGAACGGAGAGACAGAACAGTTCCAAAAGGTCTTAACCCGTGTCCACCTAGGTATGGCCGGTTTTGATGATGCAGAAGAGAACATCAAAACAAGTGATGGATGACTACGACAAGTATGTGATGCATTCGTTCGTGAAGTCCCTGCAGCCGATAGTTGTAGCCAGTGCAAAGGGGGCGACAGTGACCGATCTGGATGGGAAGACCTACATCGACTGCTTCTCTGGAATATCCGTTGTGAACGCGGGCCACTGCAACCCTAGAGTCATAGAGGCTGTCAAGGAGCAAGTCGAGAAACTAGTTCACTGTTGCACATACGTCTACTATACCACTCCAGCGACAGACCTCGCGAAGAAGCTTGCTGAGATAACTCCTGGAGGTTTGCAGAAGACCTTCTTTTGCAACAGTGGGGCCGAAGCCGTTGAGACCGCCCTAAAGCTGGGGAGGAAGTTCTCCGGCAAGCACGAGATCATAGCCCTCATGTGTTCATTCCATGGCCGAACCTTGGGAACTCTGAGCGTGACAGGCCAGGCAGGCCGTAAGAGCTATGGAATGGGTCCGTACTTGGGCGACGTAGCTTTCGCGCCGGCGCCCTACTGCTACAGGTGCAGCTTGGGGCTGGAATACCCTGAATGTGGTCTGCAGTGTGCGAAGATGATGGATGACGTGGTAAACTATGCGACGGCGGCGAACGTGGCTGAGTTCATTGCGGAACCAGTCATGGGAGAAGCCGGAATAGTTGTTCCACCAGCGGGATACTTCTCCGAGGTGAAGAAAGTCCTAGATCGGCATGGAATCCTCTTCATCGCAGACGAGGTCCAGACGGGATTCGGGAGAACAGGAAAGATGTTCGCATCTGAACATTACGGAGTCATTCCGGATATGGTCGCGATGGCCAAGGGGATCGCTGACGGGCTCCCACTAGGAGCCTGTACGACGCGACCGGACATAGGTGACGCCTTTGAACCTGGAGATCACCTGTCAACATTCGGCGGCAACCCAATAAGTTGTGCAGCCGCGTTGGCCAACATTGACTATCTGCTCGAGAACGAGCTAGCTGATGAAGCTGGTCGAAAAGGCCAGTTTCTTCTGAATAGATTGCGGGAGCTGCAACAGAAACACAAGTTGATCGGAGATGTTAGGGGGCTAGGCCTCATGGTCGGAGTTGAACTTGTCAAGGACCAGAAGCTGAAGACTCCCGCTCCAAACGAAGCGGCAAAGGTCAGGGAACTTGCGCTCAGAAGAGGCGTTCTCCTCGGTCATGGAGGAGTGAAGGGAAATACTGTCCGAATCCAGCCTCCGCTCGTGATCACGGAGGAGCAGCTAGACAAAACAGTCCAAGTGTTCCATGAGTGTATCAGAGAGATCCGTTGATACGGAGTCGAGCTAACCCTCTATCAAGTCATTTGTCAATAAGTTGACTCGATCCCGGCTATCCGTAACCGTGATCTGGACGGTCAGAAGCCCTCCAAAGGCACGAAACTGTCCAGAAACACCCTCTACAGTGGCATCCTATTGCCGCAAATGACCCGCACAAGCTCTACTTTCACCTGTCTCTCGTGATTATATTCGCCGTTCACGTCGTGTGTGTAGCAGTCAAATTTGAAATAATGCGCGGTCGTCAGTCATGGGCGTAGGTGTTGTTTGGGATTACGGGACCTCACAGCTGGCGCGAGGGCATGCCGCCCGCCTGGCTGTAGGTGTATGGTGGGAAACCCTTGTCCGAGCGGGAAGAGAAGACGACGACTGAGCCGAAGAAGATGTACGAACTCATCGAAGATATTCCCGGCGTAGGCCCCGCCACCGCTGAGAAACTGAGAGAACTCGGATTTCATACGGTTGAATCGCTTGCAACAGCAACGGTGAAGGAACTCACTCAGGCCGGCGTAGGAGAGAAGCAGGCCGCTAAGATCATCACAATAGCACGCGACAGCATTGCCACAAGTTTCGTCCGAGCGGACGAATTGATGAGAATGCGACAGAACCTCCTTCGCCTTTCGATGACAAGCAAACAACTGGACGAACTTGTGGGAGGAGGCCTCGAGAGTCAGACGATCACAGAATTCTACGGCGAATATGGCGTCGGCAAAAGCATACTCTGCCACCAACTTGCCGTTAACGCTCAACTGCCAATCGAGCAGGGTGGCCTCAACGGGGGCGCGCTGTACGTGGATACTGAGAACACCTTCAGACCGGAATGGATCGTCAGGATGGCTGGTCCTCTGGGACTCGACCCCGAGACCGTCGGGAAGAACATAATCTATTCCGAGGCCTTCAACTCGGATCACCAGATACTGATCCTAGAAAAGGCCGACAAGATCATTCAAGACAACAACATCAAACTGATAATCGTCGACTCATTAACTGCTCACTTTCGAAGCGAATATCTCGGACGCGAAATGCTCGCAGAACGACAGCAGAAACTCAACAGCCACATGCACAGACTTGTCAGACTCGCAAGAGCTTTCAACGCAGTCGCGGTTGTCACCAACCAAGTCATGTCGAAACCGGACGCCTTCTTCGCGTCAGGAGTTGAAGCAGTCGGAGGGCACATCGTTTCGCACACGAGCCATACACGGATCTTCTTGAGACGGGCGACCGGCGGTCCGGTCAGGATTGCACGACTTGTCTCGAGCCCGTATTTGCCTGAGGGTGAGCGGATCTTTAAGATCACGGAGGAAGGAATAAAGGACGTAACTGAAGAGGACGAGGTCAAGAGGCGAAGATAGGTGGCCGGAACACTGCCCGAATCAGACATAGACAAGTATCTTCGGCTTATCGTTGAACGCAAGATAGCCGATGCAGAAAAGGAACTTGAAGACCTCAGACCGAAATTCGGCAACACAGAATGGAACAGAGGCTACGTTAAGGCTCTGGAAGGACTTCTCATGACGAGGAAGGCAAACAGCGACAACTACCTGTTCTTCGCAAAGAAAGAGTTCGATAAGAAATCCCTCAAGGTACTCGTGAAAGAATTCGCTGACAAGTCCGAAAGCCCGCTCTACGGCGACTACGATAGAGGATACTTCAGCGGACTGGTACAACTAACCAAGGTCATGGAAGAGGAAGGAATCTACTCACTTGCGAACAACACACACAACCGCGCTGAGGAAGCGAAGACCGTAGCTCAGTGAGGACCGAGCAGCGTGTAGGTCAACGCCATAGAGGCCAGCCAAGCGAAAATGAAAGTACCAATCCCTAGAGTGATGGTCCTGTTCGCTGTTTTCAACTCAGCCGGTCCGTAACGCAGTACGTAACGATAGAAGGCTACTGTCAGAGCATAGACCAGAATCGCCACAGCCGGATAGGCAACTGTGGCCAATTCACCACCAATAACTTCTTTGAACGCAAACACAGATCCGGCTCCGGTAGCAATGGCTATGAAGAACCTTGACCAGTAAACGACCGAAGAAGGCTTCAAGGCCAACTACGCTCCGGACGGCGTTGAATGTGTGTTTCCGTCATGAAGACCGCGATGACGAATTTCGACATAGCAGCGATTCTTCCTGAACTAAGGCAGCACACAATCGGAGGACACATACATAACGTTTATCAAATCACCGAGAAGGCCTTCCTTCTCAAGATCCATCCCGGGAACCTGAACCTCGTAGTCGAGCCTGCTAGGAGAATCCACCTCACCAAGTTTGAGGTCAAGACCCCCGCAAAACCCTCGCAACTCTGCATGGCCTTCCGCAAATACGTCAGGTCAGCGAGAATCACCAACCTAGAACAGCCCAATTTCGAGCGAGTAGTCATCATTGAGACCGAGAGACAGGGGAAGCCTCAGAAGATCGTCGTTGAAATCCTCCCGAGAGGGAACATCATACTGATCGACGAGCACAGTAAAGTCATTCTTTCGTCTCGCTACCTTCGAATGAAAGACCGAAGCATCCTGAGAGGCCAACCTCTCAAACTTCCCCCTCAAAGAGGCAAGAACCTCCTTGAGACCGTACCCAATGAGATTCAGAAGCTGCGAAGCCTCGGCGACATCGACGCTGTCAAAGCTTTAGCGCAGATGTTCGGAGTCGGCGGCACATTCGCTGAAGAGATTCTGCAACGCGCACACGTCGACAAGTCCTCGTCCGCCGGTAACCTATCCGACAATCAAATCCAAGGAATCTCAAACGCCATCGCGGAACTCAAGGACGCGATCACCGCCGGGGCACGATCACCTGTCGTGGTGCTTGAGAATGCACAAATGATCGATGTGACTCCATTCGAATTGGAACTCTATCGAACCATGCAAAAGAAGCCGTATGACAACTTCAACGACGCAGTGGATGAGTACTTCACCTTCCTTTCCTCATCCGAGGTGGGCGGTCGTCGTGAAGTCGCTTACGCCGATAAGCGACGAGAGCTAGAGAGAAGGTTGGATGCGCAGAAGAGACAGCTGGAAGAGATCACCGAGTCAACAAAGACACTAAGGAATAATGGTGATCTGGTCTTCAGCCACCTCCAAGAGATACAGGCCGCCCTCGAGATCGTGATGAACGGCAAGCGTTCCAAACAGCCTCTCGGTGAGATCAGAGATACTCTCCTGAGGAAGAAAGGAGATGGTTCAAGGTTCTACCCCCATATTCGCGAACTGAGTCCTCTAGGTGACAAGGTGACCTTTGTCTTCGAAGAGAAAGAGATCGAAATCGAGACCAGAGTGAGAGCACAGGATCAAGCCGCCGAATACTACGCGAAAGCGAAACGGCTCGAGGCGAAACTCTCAGGGCTAAGAGCCTCTACTGAAGAGACTGAACTTCTGCTCAAGAAACTTTCGAGCAAGGAGCTTGAACTCAGACAGCCCGTGAAGCCTGAGCATCGGCTTGAGAAGGAGTGGTTCGAGAAGTTCAGGTGGTTCGACTCCTCGGAAGGACTGTTCGTCCTCGGAGGACGAGACGCCACCTCAAACGAGACGCTCCTGAAACGCTACACTAGCCCGGAAGATTTGATCATGCACGCTGAAACCCACGGCGCGCCCTTCATCGTGGTGAAGACCGGAGGCGCCCAACCGACGGCTGAAACTCTCAAGGAAGCCGCTCAGGCATGTGTGTCCTACAGCCGCTTATGGAAGGAGGGAATTCGTTCAGGAGACGCATACTGGGTAAGACCGGGACAGGTAACGAAGAGCGCGCCCGCGGGCGAGTACCTAACCAAGGGGGCATTCATGATTCGAGGCGCACGCAACTACATTCGAGGAGTAGAACTTGCGCTTGCAGTGGGCTTGACCCTGCGCAACGGCAAGACTCTACTCATGGCGGGTCCACCGAGCGCGGTGAGAAGCAGATGCCAGAGCTACGTTGAGATACGACAGGGGAGAGGAAGCCCAGCAGAAGCGGCGAAGAGAATTCTCGCTGTGTTGGCGGCCAAGACAAAGGAGAATACGAAAGCTGAGTTGCCGCGGATCACTGTGGATAATGTAATACGCTTGTTGCCACCTGGCGGCGTCGAAGTGGTGAACTCGATAAATCCTTAAGCATGATCGCTCGATCCGGTATTGGCGATGCACATGTCAGCCACTGCAAGCGGACCAGAAGTTGAAGTCAAGGACGTAATGTCATCCCCCGTCGTCACTGTTAGAGGAGATGACAACGTGGCAAAAGTCGCCAAGACTATGGCGAGAAGGGGCATAGGCAGCGTCATAGTCGTGGACAAGAAACGCAAACCGCTCGGAATAATAACGGAGAAAGATGTTGTACGGAGGGTAGCCGCCAAAGGTTTGCATCCGAACAAGATCAAAGCTGCGAATATCATGTCCAAACCTCTGCGGACGATTGAGCCCAGCCTCGACGTGAGGGAAGCAGCAAGGAGGATGAAGCAGGCAAAGGTGAAGCGTTTCGCCGTGATGGAAGCAGGCAGACTTGTCGGGGTCGTCACCGGGACAGACATAGTCGAAATCACCCCTGCGTTGATCGATGTTATGGAGGAGAAATCGAAGATTAGACCGCTCGTAGAACGGAGCGAGACGAGCGCACTAGCAGGATACTGCGACGAGTGTGGAACATGGTCTGACAACCTCAAATCACACGATGGCTCATTCCTTTGCGCTGACTGCAACTCCGATCTTCAGAAGGAAGAATAGAATTCAAGTCCACAGCCCTTTTCTGCTGACTTGGTCCTACTGCGTTCTGGTGTGCGATCCACGCCGGGCGCTTGGGAGGAGCGTTGGGGATGTCGCTCAGCATAGCTGATGCGAAGATCGTTCAAGGAGAGAAGATCCTCGAAGGCGGGATCTCAATACGGAACGGGCGAATCGACAAGATCTGCAAGACGACGCTTCTTCCAGAGACTGACAAGACCATCGACGGCAAAGGCCTCATTGCGATCCCAGGGCTCATTGACGCGCACGTTCACCTCAGAGGTATGGAGCTTTCCTACAAGGAGGATTTCTCAAGCGGAACCCTCGCAGCTGTCGCGGGCGGGTTCACAACGGTCCTCGACATGCCGAACACCAGACCTCCCACCAATTCTGACGAAAGGCTCATCGAGAAGATCGCGAAGGCGAGGACTGCGATCAATGCGAACGTTGGGTTCTACGCTTCCCTAGCCGAATCGGCCCTCGACCTTCGCAGAATGGTCAATGCGGGCGCGATCGCATTCAAGCTCTACATGAACGAACCCGATCCAGATGCATGGCAATGCGATCCCGAAAGGCTACTTCCCTCATTGGAAGAGTGCGGATCTCTTGGCATTCCGGTCGCTGTCCACGCGGAGACCGGCCCTGCAATCGCGAGAATCCAGATGAAACTTCGAGAAGCTGGAAGGAATTCTGTGCAAGACTTCCTGCGAGCTCATTCACCAAAGTTCGAGCTGGACGCAGTACGCATGATCACAGATCTTGCTCGTCGCGCTCACTCAAAGGTACATATCTGTCACCTAAGCACGTACCGAAGCCTGAGGGAGATCTCTGCAGCACGCAAGAAAGGCGTAGATGTCACGTGCGAAGTGACTCCGCATCACCTACTGCTCGACACGACGGACCTGAATCGGAGAGGAGGACCTGCAATGATGGTACCGCCTCTCAGAAAGGAAAGCGACACGAAGGCCCTCTGGAGAGCGATGATAAGGGGGGAGATTGACATTGTGGCGAGCGACCATGCACCTCACAGTCTCGAGGAGAAAGCGGGCAAAGATCTCTGGACTGTTAGGCCGGGTTTGCCAGGACTCGAGACAACGCTCCCATTACTGCTGACGAAGGTCCACCGCGGTCAAATAGCGTTGACACGGCTCGTGCAACTTCTTGCAGAAAAGCCCGCACAGATATTCGGGCTTCAAGGGAAAGGGCACCTTCAGGCAGGGATGGAGGGTGATCTCGTGCTTGTCGACCCAAAGGGGCGATTCAAGATCGATTCGTCCAAGTTCTACTCGAAAGCTCACTTCTCACCGTTCGATGGTTTCAAGTGCGTGGGACGACCGGTGACGACAATAGTCGCAGGCCACATTGTGTATGATCGAGAAGAGATCCTCGAGAAGAATCGAGGTAAGATAGTAGCACGCGGCGTGAGATCATGAGGTTCGTCCTCGACGGCATGCTAGGGAAGCTTACGAGGTGGCTGCGGATGATGGGGCACGACGCCCTCTATCTGAACGATGCAAGAGACCAAGACCTCGTAGCCAACGCCGTACGAGAGAACAGGATTCTACTGACTTCCGATGTCGCGCTTTATCGGCTTGCGACTGCGCGAGGAGCGGATGCCTATCTCGTGAAGGGTCGAACGGAAGCGGAGAGACTCGCAGCCTTGGCTAGCCGATTCAGATTAGACCTCTCGGTGGACTCTGCGGACTCTAGATGCCCCGTCTGCGGATCCCCTCTTAGAGTAGTCTCTAAGGAAGAAGTGATGGGGAAGATACCCGCGGCAACCTTTAATGCGTTCAACGAGTTCTGGATTTGCTCCAATTCGGAATGTGGAAAAGTGTACTGGCAGGGTAGTCACTGGGAGAGCATCAACGCCGTATTCGAGAAGGCGAGGCAGATTCAAAGGAGAAGAGAGTAGACGGGCGGAGATTGAGAAAGTATGACCGCACCATTCTCGATTAGCGACGGCCGGTTCCTTGTGAACCTTGCTAGAACCGCAGTCAACGAATACCTTTCGAAGGATCGCGAGATAGAGCCTCCTGCAGACACACCGAAGCATCTTCTTGAGAAATCAGGCGTCTTTGTCACACTGAACTCGACAAAGCCCACCCATCAGCTCAGAGGCTGCATTGGATATCCGTTCCCGACCGACCCTCTCGCCGTTGCCACAATCCGATCAGCCATAGAGGCGGCCACTGGCGACCCACGCTTTGACCCCGTGAAACTTGCAGAGTTCAAAGAACGAGTCGTTATAGAAGTGAGCGTCCTAACCCTTCCTGAAGAACTGACTGCAAAGGAGCCTGTCGAACGAGCGAAAGAGATCAAGATCGGCCAAGATGGGCTGATAGTAGGACGCGGAGGCCGTCGCGGACTCTTGCTCCCACAAGTCGCACCTGAATGGAACTGGGACGCTGAAGAATTTCTCAGTAACTGTTGCCTCAAAGCTGGTTTGCCACCCGACGCATGGCTTGACAAGAGTACGCGGGTGGAGAAGTTTCAGGCCGTCATCTTCGAAGAGACTGAGCCGAATGGGGAAGTGCACCTGAAAGAACTATAGAGCGATATCCGTTGAGAGTTCACATTGCATACGGCAACTTATGGCCTCGCAACACTGCAATCTATTTGGCAACGATACAGTCGCCGATCATTAAGGGGCTCAGTAATCTGCCAAACACTGTAATGCAATGCAGTCGTCCTCTTTGGAATTGCATACGAGACATGGAATCTGAGAGTCGATTCGCTTAATGAAGATCTATCTTGCCGTCAACGGCCTTGGCCTAGGCCACATAGTCCGATGCCGGATGCTCGCGGAAAGACTCTCGATGGCGGGCGCAGATGTGCTTTTCTCAACTTATTTGGACGGATTGGAATTTGCGAGAAGAAAGAGGCTGAAGACCGTAAAGGCGGTTCCGGTTTCCTATCAAGTACGCTCCAACGGGAGCGTCGATCTGAGAGCGACATCAGCGAGGAGCGGATTCTCCCTCGGACTGAACCGTTTCTTGCATCAGCTAATCCGAGAGATCCAAGATATCAAGAGATATGCCCCTGACATTGTGCTCATCGACACTCGACTATCGTCTTTGCTCGCCGCTCGACTACTTGGAAAGCGCACCATTCTAATTCTCAACCAGTACAGAATACGTCTCCTTCACGATGGGAACTATCCAGTCCTCGGACTTTCAGATCGACTCTTCTTGCTGATTGCAAGGCTTGGATGGACCTTCTTTGGAACTCTGATAGGCGAAATGTGGGGTCTGAGCGAGACGATCATAATTCCCGACTTCCCTCCGCCTCTGACAATCTCGACATACAACCTTGTGATACCCAAGAGGCACATGTCCAAGGTCAGATTTGTAGGTCCGATCGCGGACGAGCGACTGTATTCCGATAGACCTAAGCAATCGCTAAAACGCAAATATGGGTTTGAGCCCGACGAGATGCTCGTGTATGTGGCAATAAGTGGGCCAAAGCACGAGAGAGAACCCCTGGTACGTAGATTGATTCCTATTCTCAGCGAGTTGGCCGGGACCTTCAACATTATTGTTAGCCAAGGAAACCCAATCGGCGATAATGTGCCTAACCGCTACGGACGAATGTGCGTGTACGATTGGGCAGAGAACCAAGATGAACTCTTGCATGCTTGCGATGTGCTCATTGCCAGGGCCGGCCAGAGCACGATTCTCAAGGCCATGATCCTAGGAAGACCCCTCATTCTCATACCCACACCGTTCCAGACCGAGCAACTTGGAAATGCGGATAGAGCACGTTCGATCAGCGCAGCTCTGGTTCTTGAGCAAGAGAAGTTGTCCAGTGATTCGCTAAGAGAATCCTTGAACCTGATAATGACCAATCCTAGCTGTGGGGAGAGAGCTTTACAGATCGCCAATCAGGTTCGGGACATTGTCGGTGTCGAAGAATGCATGACAATCATCGAGCAATCTGTGGCAGAAAGACCATAGGCGACGCTGATTGAACAGGGTGAACCGCGAAGCACTGTGCTCTCCGGACTTGTATCCAATCTACTTTGAGAGAATCATCAAGAAACTGAAGATCCCTGTTTGGGTGGCTGCTGTATCAGTCGGCGCAGTCACCGGTATCGTATTCGTCGTTTCGAATATCGCCGCAGGCCTACCGGCCTTTGAGCATTTCATCGCGATTTCTGCGGAGCTCATTTCGATTGTTCTGGCGATGATTTTGGTGATAGAAGTCAGAGACAGGACACTCGCAGCGTACTCTAGCCTGCTGCCGGCATTGCAAAAGGACCAACAAGATAGATTCTCATTTGGGGGCGCATATGGTGGTACAGCGTCGTCGACATAATCCTGATAGGATTTGTCTGGTGGTTTGTTGTTGCGAGTTTCTTTTGGACATGTGTGAGCGTTGCTGGGTACTCGTTCCATGCCTCAAGGTCCCTGCAACTCACCCCTAAACTTCTCTCCTACGGAAGGGTGTGCGGTCTTGAATCGTTTGGGACTTTTTCCGTAGTCGCCTCAGTTGCGTGGGCTCTCGTCGCAACATTTGGCACTTTCAGCACGTTCGACCCGGCATCTGTAAAGATCTTCCCCCAATTACTCACAGTCTACTTGGGGCTTGATTTTCTCATTGTCGCAAGCAGTATGACAATCATGTTCTTCCTGCCTGTTCTTGGGTATAGACCAATAGTGCTCCCCGTGAAACGTGGGTGGTCCACACGCATAGATGAACTCATGACCCAAGCCGGCGTACTCGAGGTTCCGCACAGTATTGCCGTAGAGGATCTGGTCGCGCTCAGAATCCTCTATCTCTATGTACTGTCCACGGAAGTCCGGCAGATCAAGGATTGGCCCTTGAGCTTTGGGACGAGTATTCGATTCCTACTTTCCTACGTGATTCCCGCCGCCGGGTTCATTGCACGTCTCATATTCTACGCGGTCGGAGTGCAACTCCCTCTTTAGGGGTTACTAAATCGAACGGCATTCATGCAACGTCGCTCGCCATGAGTTGAAGCTAGATGGAATGGCGCTCGATCCCGAGTCTGCAAATCGTCACCAAAGTCATCCTAGGGATCGAAGCATCCGAAACTCTGCGAGAGGATCGTCACAGCTTATCGATTCCTCTCGCCCTAAGACACCTTATAAGCATCACTTTCTTTCGACTCTCGAAAACCGCTGACCTGCGCAGCCGCGAGTGGTCGGATGGCTGAGGGGACCGTACGTTGATATTCACTTTCACACGCCCTGAGCCAGTTCCCGATTGAGTATGGGGTCGCATGTTCCGGCGTCCACCAGCTGAATCTTTGACTCACGTACGTAAGGGAGGGCTAACCGTGTACGATTGTATCGATATACACAGTTCTGAAGCGATTGTCTGCTCCACCTACGGAAAATCGATTTGGATCTTCTTAGAGCCGACTGCGATCTTTTGAGCCAACTCCTCGGCTTTGAGCCGATTCTCCAACGTTCTGACCTCATCGATGAAGGCTTCGTATCCGCCGGATGGAGGTTGTGTGGCGGACTTCTTCGTCTCGGGTTGGGATAGCCCGAGTTCTTCAAGCTGCTGTCGTAAGTCCCGCTCATCGAGTGTGAGCAGTGGGCGGTAGACGGGAAATGTTGCCACCTCATAGGCCGCCCTGAGATCCTTCAGCGACTCTATGCCGTCCTTGCCAAACCTGTCAGCGGTCACGAGTCCTAGAGGGTTGCGACCAATGTGCTTCACCGCTCGGAATAATAAGCGTACAATGAAGACTCTCCGCACGTCAGGACCAACGCCAGCTAGGGCCTTTCTTGTCGCCTCGTCGAACGTGATCAGCCGCGCCGAGTACGTGTTCTTCGGAACGTACTGCCTGAGCGTCTTCAGGCCCTTGAGTATCTGGTCCAGACCGACCGCTCCTGCGGAGAGAGAGGGGGCGGCTATGACGGGCCAGACAATGGCTCCGCGCTTCATCAACAAATAGAACGCTAACGGGGAAAGTGCAGGATCGTCCGCTAGCCCCAGAAGGCTTCCTTGCGAACCAACTGGCAATCCGCCTGGACCATCGAACCGCACAGATGATACGAAAGCTTCCCTGGCACCATAAAATATGCGGACGGTGCGATCCGGATTACTTAGGTTCACCTTCAAGCCGCTTGGAAGTCGGGATAGAACCTCTGCGCCCACCCGCACTTCGATAGCCTTGCCTTTGATTTGTGAGGGCTCAAAGTTGCGCGCCCTTATCGCGAACGTATCTACTGACTTTAACTCCTGTTCCGCGAGCCTTACCGCAGATTCAGCGATCTCCTCCAGATCCAATGCGGTTCGCTGGCACACGTCAGCGTGAGCGACCCCGAACACCTGAGCCAATTTCTTCGCCGCCTCTTCCGCACCCTCAGCACCAGCTACGATAAGGAACCCTCCAGCCTGTGTGATCTTGCAATTTTCCCGTCCGATGCGTTTGAGATTGATTCTGATATGCCTCTTCAACAATCGAACGAGGAGCCGGCGCACCGGTTGGCTCTTCAAGGCGAACTCAGCGGTTGAGATCAACACAACGCCGGACAAGATGAAAGCCTTCAGATGAATGCGTCACTTCGTTCCATAATCGAGAAGACTCTTGCCGGTAGCAGGCTTAGCCTTGGATTCATCTTCAGGTCCTCGCTTTGGCCTCAGTTCCTCAAGAATCATAATGGCCTCGCCAAGCGGCATGCCCATGACCAAAGCCATCTCTTTCGCGGATATGCGGGGCTTCTCCGGGAGTAGTACCTTCTCCACGTAACGTTTGTGATGCTTATACATAGGAAGCGCTCGGGCGGTTTCGGCGAGAATCTCCCAAAGAGCCGCTGCATCATAGCCGGACTGAGTTGACATTCGACAGTCGGAACGTATCAAACAGAAGTGACTGTTTAAGGTTTCAACGAAGACCCGTGAGACGGCGGTTCAAATCTGGACGCCCGCACCAGGCATAGCACACACAAATCAATCAAGGTCCATGAACAGCGCGTGCATCCGTGAGTGAGCTTTGCAGGAAAGAATCAATATGCGAAACGACCCATGTTCTGGATGGGCTTTGACTTTTGGATCCAAGAGTGAAGAAGCACGCGAAGTGGCTTGTGAACTACTGTACAAGTACGAAACCGGGCGATAATGTGCTGATACGTTTGGGTGGAGGCACCTATGCTGGGGACGCGGAAGGATTAGAACTCGCAACAGAAGTGTTCAAAGAAGCTGGCCGCGTCGGAGCCAAACCTCTCATCTTGATCTTCCCTGGGGAAGCAACACGCACCTACATTGAGCAGGCTCCTGACGGAACGCTTGCGACAACGCCGAAGAACTACATTGAACTAGTGAAAGCCTGCGACGTGGTAATCGGAATTCAGGCAGAGAAGGACACACAATACCTGAGGGAGATCAACTCAACGAGAATCGGCCAATTCTTGACCGGCGCCCGACCAATCACGGATGAGATTTTGAAGAAACGCTGGACCAGCACCCTTCACCCGACATCGGCTCACGCCAAAGATGCAGGCATGTCCATGGAGGGATACAAGAAGTTCGTCTACTCAGCGATGCTTCGGGACTGGGAAAGCGAGATCAATCGGATGGTGAAACTGAAGAAGATCATGGATAGGACCAGCGAGGTCCAACTAGTCGGAAAGGATACGGATCTTTCCTTCTCAATCAAAGGCCGAACGACCGTCGTGGATGACGCCAAATACAACTTCCCTGGCGGCGAAGTCTTCACCGCCCCCATCGACGATTCGGCGACTGGCAAGATATGCTTCGATCTACCTTCAATATGGGCAGGACAGGAAGCCAAAGACGTCAGACTAACCTTTGACAAGGGCGTGATTGTCGATTACTCCGCAAGCAAGAATGAATCATTCCTCAAAGACATGATCGAGACGGACGAAGGATCCAAGCGGCTAGGAGAATTCGGCATAGGAACCAACCGAGGAATCAAGCGATTCACAAGAAACATACTCTTCGACGAGAAGATGGCTGATACCATTCACCTAGCCATAGGCGAGGCCTACGAAATATGCGGCGGAATCAACAAGAGCGCAGTTCACTGGGATCTAATCAAGACCATGAAGCCCGGCAGAATCATCATGGACGGCAAGACGATCCAAGAAAACGGAAAATTCGTCTGGGAATTAGCCAAACGACCCACCGCTTCCACCTGACCCTTAAACGAATTGAATTGCTTACGAAATTGCACTCTGCATTGGTCTTCGGAGCGCCCGTCGTACACGAGGGAAAGAAAGCTGGTCGTTCCTCTAGCTCCAGATGAGCGCACTTAATTCTCCGACAGCACCGCTAGGCCACACACTCAATCTACGATCTTCGTCTCGGTTGTTCAAGAAGAACCATGGCCTCTGCGCTCGTTGAGTACGCGCACCAAGTCACCCACGTAGATTGACTCCTGAGACCCCAGCGCGTCAGGAAAGTGAACGTCTGTCTGTTTGAGTGCAGATTTTCCGTCGCTAGGAAACTCTTATCCGTCCCATTTCCAGATCGTCGAGCGAAATGGAAGGGTTCTGAAGGAGCGACTACAGTGAGGCTTGTGTTGCTTGGAACTGGCGATTCCTTCTGTTCCGACAGTCGTGGCTGCACGAGCATCCTAGCTGATGGAAGCACACGGATACTGCTAGATTGCCCTCCGCAGATCGTGTATGCCCTCCGCTCAAACGGCTACTCTCCAAATGACGTGAATCATGTGTTGATCAGCCACATGCATGGCGACCACGTGGTTGGTATTGTCTTTCTAGCAGAATGTCTTCTTTACAGAGACAAGGGCGCCGTGGAGATCTATGGGCCCAAGGGCTTGAAGCGTCTGGTCTACAGCCTCTACCACAAGTTGTTTCC
>Ga0315268_10001878_pt1 | contig 24157 bp, 21 predicted proteins | sample C1_top_MG_FD_204535 | JGI IMG/M metagenome (GOLD analysis project Ga0315268, IMG submission 204535) | Sediment microbial communities from Yellowstone Lake, YNP, Wyoming, USA - C1_top | ecosystem: Environmental > Aquatic > Freshwater > Lake > Sediment | place: USA: Wyoming | collected 2017-08-01
TATAGAATATTAAGGGTGGGTGGCAGGCTTGTTGTAAATGTTCCATATGATAATCAGTATGGAGACATCCATAAGCAGAATTTCCTGCTTACTTTTTTCACGTTCTTTGCGCATGAAGGGATACCCTCAAACTATAAGAGGGAGAGGCTAAGACGCGACAGGGGTAACTGGGACAATGAGGAGGAATACAAGAAATTTGGCAGGATGAAGATGGTGCTTGTGGTGCCCAACGGGATATTCTTCTATAATTATATCATGGGCCCCTTCATCAACTGGCTGATAAGAATCTCGCCTGCGTATTACGAGCAGACTGCTCTTAAAGCCTTATTCCCTGGAAATGAGATAAGGGTTGTCTACATCAAATAGAAAACATATTTGATCTGCGCGAGCCACTATAGGCGGTTTATCTGCGCCGTATGGCAATCTCAATCGTTGAGACCCTGACAAGCTTTCCTTCCTTGTTCTCGAACTCCTCGGAATCGATAGCAATTCCCTTGGTCTCAACCTGACCCTCCAGAAGTCTCTTTACGGCGACCTCTGTCACGTCCACTGCACGGGATATGAACTTTCCCCTCGCCTTGACTGTAACCTCGTCCGCGTTCTTCACCGTGAACTGCATCACGACTGCCGTGACATAGTTCATGAAAGGCTTGTTCCCGATGAAGATGGAGTTGTCCGCTGCCATCTATGACCACCTCACTTGCTGGGTTTTGCGTTTATTAGTCTTGTAACATAGCCTGCTATAGTGTTCCTGAGTTTTTTGGATCTGACTTCCGCGAAATTGGTCACTAGTTTCTTGTTGCTGTCAAAGTCCTTCTTGAAGTCGCTTCTGTACTGCTGCACCAGCTTGTTGGTGACTCTCTTTATCATTGCTGTCTTTATTCTTCCCATTTTAACTCCAGCAGGAAGGGGGTTTTCCGTCTTTTATAAACCTTTCTAGCATTCCCACAGAAAGGCATATAAAGTTGAATCCATTTTTGAGTGGTGAAGGGGGTTATAAGAGTGGCAAACCTGGTTATGGCCTTTGGGGCATCTGATGTTTTTGGGGCGCTCATAGTCCTGAATCTGTGCCTGGCGGCTGTCCTTTTCACCCTGCTTGCGGTCCTGGTGATATCTCAGAGCACAAGGAAGTATTATGCCCGTATAAGGCTGGGAAGCCCCAGGTTGGACCGGGCCGGCAGAAGGGGCATATCGGATGCCATGCGCATACTCGCAAGAGCAGTCGTAATCCTGTTGATAATCGCTGCCATTGTGCTGATTCTGTTTTATCTGGCAAGGCTGGGCATGGGCATTATCTCATCTATTCCCGCGGACAATAATGGAAATGCCACAAACCTGAGCGTGGCCAGTAAACCGGTTGCTGAGGCCCTTCCTGCAAAAACAGTTGAAAATAGCGGGCTGGGAAGAGAGCCGGCAGCACTTAATTCTACCAATGCCACATCGCCAAAACCCATCTCAGGTGGCTCGATTATCGAGAAGCTTAGGGAGTTCATATTTACTTATGCGGGCTATGTGATTGCGGGCTTCTTAATCCTGATAATTCTTATCTCTGTGCTGGGCAACAGAAGACAGGACTAGAAGGCTACCAGGGAATATATTGTGCCCAGCAGCACAAGCCCAAGTATCAGCCAGCCAATCCAGGGATTTGGGTTTAGGCTGTATTCCGGCTTTCTCTCCCCATGCTTCTTCGCGTTCCAGAACATGAATATCAGGAGAAAGGCGGTGATCCCTCCGACCGCGACACCCATTATCTCCAGCACCTCAATAAAAGAGGTCAGCCTGAAAAGGAAGGGTATCATGGGAGGCAGGAATGTGAGTAGCATCGCTAGCTTGGGGTTCAGGTGGAGGTCAAATATGAACATCTCCTTTAGCGAGAGTCCAACGGAGAGAAAAGAGGTGGACATCGCAAACACCGCAAACAAGTTGCCGATTATAGCCATGTTGGCCCCCACATATGGTATCAGGGCGATTGTGGCTATCCTGCTATTCTCATCAAGAGCCTCAAATCCCTCCAGCCCAACCACACCCACCACCACCACGCTGAACAGTATGTAGATTATTATGGGGATGGCCATGCCTATCAGTATGCATTTCTTGAGCTTTTTCTCATTTCCCACAAGCTCTTCTCTCATCTCGGGTATCGCGTTGGTGCCCAGGAGCGCAAACAGGACCAGGCCGTAGGGTATCAGCAGGGTATCGAGTCTGAATCCTGTGAGATGCTCTGGCCGGATATGCCTCAGGTTTAGAAAGCAGATTACCATCATCAGAAACATCACTACCACCATCAGCACTGGCTCTGACCTCTCGACTGCCTTTATGCCTATGTAGATGAACACGGCACCAACAAAAAAGAAGCCCAGACTGAATAGCAGGCTGCTTCCGCCAAATATCGAGGCGAGCGCTGCGCCTGAGCCAAAGAGATAGGCGATGAGCGCGCCGTACATGCTGATGATAAATGAGATTGTGGCCACCAGCTTTCCCCATTTGCCCAGGTACTTCTCAGCATAGCCTGAGATCTGGTGGAGCTTCTTTGTCCTGAGGATTATCTCGCCGTAATAGAGATAGAGGACGGTGAGGGCGATTCCCAAAACGATTATGAGGACTATCCCGTTGAGAAGCCCCGCTTTTGCGATGAGGTATGGTATTCCAAGGACCCCTGCGCCTATGACTGTACCAACAAGCGTGGAAATCGCCTCGAACTGCGGGTTCTCTTTCATAAGGGTTATTCTGAAGACTGAGTGTATTTATATTTTGCTGTAAGAGCCTTAAAAAAGAAAAATGGGGACGCAGGGACTTTCACCAACAAGGCTTATAAATTGCCTCTGTTGTTTTGAACCCCGATCAGCTGGTGTCTTCATCCGCTGGATACACCATGGTTTCGTCATCGCTTGCGCTCAGCGCTCCAGTTCTGGAGCCAACTGTGATAGCCAGGTTACACCACGTCCCCAAAGCTACCGTCTGAGAAATCCAAGAGCATATTTAAATGTTATTAAACTTGTGCTGCCTTGCCGGCCTCAGAGACATTCTTCTGATGGGTTAGATATAGCTTTACAAGATCCATTATCTCTTCCTCGTGCCCTGCACCGACCACGGCAAGCACCTTCTTCTCCGGATTCGCGGTAAGTATGCCTGCTAGGTTTCGAGCCATGTAGACATTCCTCTCTTCTACAAGCACCCTGTAGAGATTGGAATACCGTTTCCTCATCATTGCCATCAGCTTGGAGATGAGGGCCTTGTCAGGCACCTTAGAAAGGTCGATTGTGGTTATTCCCATCCTTTTCAGCTCTGTACCCCGGGAAAATACACCTGTAATCAAGTCCCAGAACAGCCTTGCCTTTTCCCTGAGGGGAATTGTGGAGAACCTCTTCAGCGTGATCTGTATGTCCTGGTCGATCAGGGCGAGAGGCACCTTGCGCTTTTTGGCCTGCTTAATTGTGGCGAGCATCTCTGAGCCTGGCTCTACACCCACCATCTTTCCCAGGATGCCTTGAGCCCAGTGGCCGAGCACCAGGAAGAGAAAGCCATGAAGCCCGACCCGGGGCAGGACCATGATGCTTGGCTTCTGCCTTTTTCCGGAGGTGAGGGCGAGATACCTTTGGCTGTCGAGCTCGATTGCCGCGATTTGCGGCTTTTCCTCCTCAAAAAAAGTTTTTATCTCCTCGACGCTTTCCCTGGCGATGTGGCTGGTGCCTATTACAGTAAGATTGCCCAGTTTCATATGGCTCTGGCGGTCTAAAAATCAATATAAAGCTTTTGCATTTGATAAATCGGGGTATAGAAAAGGTTGCTAGCTTAGCAGGTTTCTCTTGCGCGCTGGGTCCTGAAATAATCTATGGTGCGTCTCAGGCCATCTTCCAGCTTGATTTTCGGCTCCCAGCCCAGCTCTTTCTTGGCTTTGGCGATGTCCGGCCTCCTCTGGAGGGGGTCGTCTGCTGGAAGTGGCATGAATACTATCTTGGATTTTGCGCCTGTGAGCTTTTTTACGAGCTTTGCGAGCTCTAGGATTGTGAATTCATTTGGGTTTCCGAGGTTTACGGGTCCAGGGATATTTGAGTTCATGAGTCGGTAGATTCCTTCAATCTCGTCCTCCACATAGCAGAATGATCTGGTCTGCTTGCCATCGCCGTATACTGTGAGGTCTTGTCCGTTGAGTGCCTGGTCAATGAAATTGGTTATGACCCTCCCGTCGGTCTTCTGCATGTATGGGCCGTAGGTGTTGAATATCCTCACCAGCCTTATGTCAACGCCGTGCCTTCGCTTGTAGGCCATGCAGAGCGCCTCTGCGAACCTTTTGCTCTCATCATAGCAGCTTCTCACGCCTATCGGGTTGACGTGGCCCCAGTAGCTCTCCTTCTGTGGATGCTCCTCTGGGTCGCCATATACCTCTGAGGTGCTTGCGAAGAAGAACCTGGCCTTCTTTTCCATCGCTAGCCTTAGGAGATTGTTTGTGCCTATAGCGTTGGTGAGCATTGTGTGCACCGGCTCTGACTGGTAGTTTGGCGGGCTTGCCCTCGAGGCCAGGTCATAGATCTGGTCCAGCCTGCCATCGATTTTAAGCGGCGCGATTATGTCATGCCGGAGAAACCTGAAGTTCCTGCGCCTCAGAAGGTCCTTTATGTTTGAGGCGCTGCCTGTGCAAAGGTTGTCGACGCAGACAACTTCATCGCCTTTGGTTACAAGGTATCTGCAGAGATGGCTGCCCAAAAAACCAGCGCCGCCAGCAACAAGGATTCTCATTTTCAGCTTTCCTCTCCGTTCAATCTATAATTCCCCATATCATTTATTGTCGTACTCACTTCCTGCCGATACAGTAATACTCAAAGCCCATCTGCCTCATGGCGGGTGGCTCGTGCATGTTTCTCGCATCCAGGATTATCGGGTTCTTTAAGAGGCCCTTGACCTTTTCCATGTCCGCCTCCTTGAAATGGACCCAATCTGTCATTATGACCAGGGCATCTGCGTCATCGACCGCCTCATATGGGTTTGAGCAGTATTCCACATTTGAGATGAGTTCTCTGGCCCTGTCCATCGCGCCAGGGCAGTATACCCTCACTTTTGCCCCCTCTTTCTGGAGCGAGTTGATTACATCTATTGAGGGCGCCTCTCTCATGTCGTCTGTGTTAGGCTTGAATGAGAGCCCCCAGATTGCGATGTGCTTATCTTTCACAACCCAGAGCGTGTCGTGGATCTTTCGTATGAAGTGCTGGCGCTGGTGCTTGTTTATGGCCTGCACCTCTTTGAGGAGCTTGAAGTCATAGCCGTTCTTCTCCGCAATCTTGACAAATGCGTCCACATCCTTGGGAAAGCAGCTTCCGCCATATCCTATGCCTGCGGCCAGGAATTTCGGGCCTATCCTGGAATCCGCGCCCATGCCCTCTGCCACTTTCTTGACATCCGCACCTGTGCGTTCGCAGATCTGGGCCACCGCATTGATGAAGCTTATCTTAGTTGCGAGGAAGGAGTTGCTGGCGTGCTTTATTATCTCGGCGCTCTTTATGTCTGTGACTATGATTTTTGTGTCTATTGGGCTGTAGAGCTCCCTCATCATTTTCTCTGCCTTTTTTGAGTCTACCCCTATCACTATCCTGTCAGGATGCATGAAATCCTCCATGGCATCGCCCTCTTTGAGGAATTCCGGGTTTGAGACCACATCAAACTCAATGCCTTTCTTGTCGTAGAGCTGGATGGTCCGTTTCACCCGTTCTCCTGTCTCGACAGGCACTGTGCTTTTCTCGACTATAATCTTGTAGGAGTCCATAGACTCTGCTATCTGCCTCGCCACGTTCTCGACATAGCTTAGGTCTGCGCTGCCGTCCTCTCTAGGAGGAGTTCCTACAGCGATGAAGATTATATCAGAAGCTCTCACTGCGTCTTTGATGTTGGATGAAAATACTAGCCTTCCTTGGGCCATATTCCTCTGCATCATCTCATCAAGGCCTGGCTCGTAGATGGGCACCTTGCCTCTTTTGAGTTGAGCCACCTTCTGTTCATTGTTATCCACGCAGATCACAGTATGGCCTATCTCAGAAAGGCATGTTCCTGTAACTAACCCCACATAACCGGATCCCACTATTGCTACTCTCATTAAATCCCCTCACTTACAGTTTTTCGACTCTGTGCCAGAAAACCATAGGAGAGATATAAATATCTTACCCCTATCCTACTATATCCTACTTTATCATAAAATTTATAAATCCTCGCGCCTGTGAGGACAGCATGAAGGAAAAAATCTCCATAACCATCGATGAGAATCTCCTAAAAGAGATAGATAAGGTTATAGACAACATCTACATCAGGAACAGGAGCCAGGCGATAGGGCATTTCATCAACCGCTCTATAGGCGATGAGAAGACAGCAGTTATCCTTGTCGGGGGGGAGGAGGGCAGGATTCTGGTAGGCGAGGAGTTTATGATAGGTATTGACATAGGCGGAAAGCCGCTTCTTGAGCATTCAATAAAAAAGCTTAGGGAATCGGGATTCAAGAATCTGTTCATTATAGGAAGAGAAAGGGTGCTCACCAGGGCGTTTGAGATCCTGAGGGATGGGACCACTTATGGCGTGAAGATCACTTATATAGAGGAGAAAGTGTCGAGAGGTACGGCGCACACCCTCAAGCTGATGAAGGGAAGAGTAAACAGTCGCTTCTTGGTGGTTTATGGGGATGTCTACTTCACAAATATAAGCCTGGAGAAGGTATGGGACGCTCATCTAAAAGAGACTCCGGTGGCAACATTGATGTTGACCACCTCGCCAACACCATCTGAGAAGGGTACTGTCACGATGGAGGGCACAAAAGTGCTCCAGTTCATCCAGAAGCCAAAGGAGTCTGATGTTTACCTTGTGTTCTCACCTTTGTTTGTGGCTGAGCCCGAGATACTGGAATATGAGGGCAACAGCCTTGAGAGAGAGGTATTCCCTAAGCTTGCTGAGAGGGGCTTACTCAGGGGGTATCTCAGTTCAGAAAAGGAGATCCACATCCATAAGAAAGAGGATGTGAAGAAGATTAAATAAGAAGAAAGAGTAAGGGATAAATATTATAAAATGAAAAATGCCTACTGTCTGGCTTTTTCTATGAATGGCATAACCTGCTCTCTGAGAGCCTCATTCGCGATGTAGATTATGTCTGTCCTGAGCGCTGTAAGTTTCCTATCCTTCAAGGGGTTACCCTCAAAATCCAGGGCTAATCCCCCTGCGCCAAGGACTATGGGCACTGCAGGAATAAGGTTTGGCAGGCTTTCATTTAATGCCACGAAAATCCCTCCGGCGGACTCAGGGAGCGAGTCTTCTCTCCAGCCTAGCATGTTACATGCAAGGGCAGAAAGGTTGCCGTAGCTTCTTATCAGGTCAAAACAGCCGCCCTCGTTCCTGTTCTCAAGCAGTCTCCAGAGCTTTGCCCCGAGTTCCTCTGTCCCTTCCTTCGCCGTCTGCCTGTCAAATCCCTGGAAGGGATCATAATAGCCAAAGCACTGGTTAAGCTTTGCCTGGGTGCTGGTAAAAATCCTTCTGATCTCTCCTTTGGTTGAGCTGTATGACACCAATTGTCCGCTCTCATCTCGGCAGGCAAAAACATCATCCGGCGCGCAGGGATATTTTCTGGGGTTGCCTGTTGTTATGGCAGCGGTGGTGAAATCTCCTATTGTCAGATCCTCTAGAGAAGCCTTGGTTGGCTGGGTAAGAGCAACTCCTGTGCCCCAATTGCCGTCATTCGCCTGGTATTTGGGACCGCCGATTCCCGCTACTTTCCACGTTCCATCAACCGCGTCCATATAGGCGAAAACGACCTCGCTGCCTGCCGAATTACCTATCTTGTAGATTAAGCCATTTGCTGGATTAACTATGAGGTGGATGTTATAGCCTACATCTTTGGAGAGTGTCTCGAGCACTTTCACTCCCCTTTCTTCCCCTCTCGCATCCGCAAGTGTCGCTCTTCCTGTTGCCTCTGGCTTCAGAATGGATGTTGTCTTAACAGACCTCTCGCTAAATGGCATCTCATTGATGGTATTTCTGACCGCATAACCAATGTTAAGGCATGCTGCCACATAAGGCGTAACTGACGACGATTTAACCATATTATCAACCCCCACTAATTATTGTGTTTTTAGGTAAATCCCTTCCGCATAAAAAGATTTCTATCCCCTAGTAGTCACAATAATGCAAAACAGTAAGCTTTATAAATGCCCTCCGATTCCCATATACTTGATGAACGGTCAGAGTGGCCTGGCCCTACCCGATCTCATCCCGAACTCGGAAGTCAAGCGGGCTTACGTTCTGGTCGGTACTGTATTAATACGGGAAAACCGGAAAGCTGTTCATCACTTTTCTTTTTATCTTCTATAGGCAGGTAGAGTTCTGTTTCACAAGAATTAAAAATGGTGCCAAGTTCTGGCAGGAGAATGGGATTTGTTTTTAACAGCAGAACAGCAATATGCATCATCTCGTTGCTATTCATTATAATCCTAGTCGGGCAGGGATGCAATAGTCCAACCACCGCAACCAACACAACCATAAATACCTCCTCGAACCAGACCAAGAAATATCCTTCTGTCTATGGGATAGCGGTCAAGTATTGCGAGGGCCTGGGTTACACTTACGAATACCGGAAGAATGAATCCAGCGGAAAATGGGAGGAGTACTGCAGGTTGACTGCAGGGATAGAGTGCGATGCCAACTCCTTTTTTGGCGGTGAATGCCATCCCGAGTTTAGCCTCTGTAAAAGAGAGGGCTACATCCCAAAGATTGGTGTGGTGAAAGAGGGAAATACCACGAGAAAATTCCCTATCTGCATATTCCCGGACGGGACATACTGCAAGGAATTGGATTTCTTTAACCATAACTGCGCTGTGGAATGGAAGAATTAGCTAATACCGCTCAGGCAGATTCCGTCTCTGGAAAATCCTCTTTTAGGGATTCCAGGCTCTGCTCCAGCTGCTGCCTGTGATGGATGTTTTTCTTTACATAGACCCCAAAATTGTGTGCGATCCTGAGCGGCTCTGGGAGCTTGCTTCCATCACGGAGGTATTCTCGTACCATCTTTTCAGCGGTCTGGAGGCTTATCTTGTGGCCCGGGCTCACGCAGAGCGGTTTTGCGAATTCTCTGGTCTTTAGCTCGACTCCCCTTTTCTCGCCATCCACATAGATGTACCCATCTTTCAGCTCTCCGAAGCATCTCTTTTTGGCCACGCCTATTGTTGGTATGTCCAGTATCAGGCCCAGGTGAGAGGCTGAGCCCAGCTTAGTCGGGTGGAGAATTCCGGTTCCATCATAAAGGATAATGTCTGGCTTCTCCTTAAGGAGATTTATCGCCTCTACGACAATGGGCACCTCCCTATAGCTCTGGAAAAGGGGGATATATGGGATTTTGGGCTTTGAGATGAAGAATCTCTTGTCGAGAAGCTTGTGGGTTTGCGCATCAATCACTACAGCTATCGCGATTATCTCATCTGAGGTGAAAAGGATCTCGCAGCCGCCTATTTTGGTGATATCAGAGAAATCGTCCTTGAAGATTAGCTTTCTGGCAAGTTTCCTCTGCTCTTCCTTTAGCCTTTCAAGTTCCATCATCTCACCAAGTTTTATAGAGATAAGAAACAAAAGATGATATATAAATCTTTTGATTTTGTAATTACTATGTTGTGACTACATAAAGGTTGTTGTGGCGACAGAGAGTATAATGTCGAAAGGGAGGAACTGACTAAAAAGAAGGAAAAAAAGGCTCCCTCTGGGTTTTTAGAGAGGGGTTAATGGGGTTTTTGAGAATCCGGAGGGGAGCCCTTTTTTGTATTATGCTGGTTTTGCGTACTCCTGCAGCCATAGCTCAGCTATGGCATACAAAGCTTTGTGGAAATTTTTGGATATTGTGTAATTGCGGTTATACATGTCGTAGTAGACTATGCCCATCGCTTTTAGGGGGGTGAGGATTCTGTCGTAGAACTGCCTCTTGTTGTAGGATATCTTCTGGTTCTGGTATGTTATCTTGCCATCGTGGAGGTCTTTTGCGAACTGGGACATCTCTGCCTTTGAGATCGCACCTTTCTTCTCCTTGATGAATTTCACCAAGAGGCTCGCGACTATTTCCTGCTGCCCTGTCGAAAATACTATCTCGTAGATATTTTCCGGCAGGTTATATTGGTCGAACAAGATAACCATATTAGCGCACAATAAACATACTAGTATATAAATGTTTCTGTTTTATATCTTAGTATAGCTTTTAGTATATTAGGTCCTAAGGATGACTTATATTTAAGAGAAATCCGGAAAAGCGCTAATTATTCAGAATTACCCTTGCGTCCAGCACCACGCATTCCTTGTCATCCACTCTCAAAGGGTTTATGTCCATCTCCTTTATCTCTGGAAGGTCTGTTATCAGCTGTGAGAATCTTATGGCAGTCTCCTCGACGCAGGCCATATTTGCCGGAGGGAGGTTTCTGAAGCCTTTCCTGAGAAGCTTGCTTACCCTGGTGTGCTCTATGAGGACCCTTGCTGTCTTTTGGTTTAGGGGCGCAAGCTCTACTGAGGTGTCCTTTATCGCCTCCACCGCAATGCCCCCCATCCCGAATAGCACCGCCGGCCCGAAAAGCGGATCCCTCTTGGAGCCTAAGATGACCTCAAAACCTTTTTCGGTCACCATCTTCTGGACGGTGATGCCTTCTATCCTCGCCTTAGGGTTATAGGCATGCGCATTTTTCATTATCTCTTCGTACTTTTTCAGGACTTCTGCCTCATCTCCAATATCGAGCATGACGCAGTTGGCGTCTGACTTGTGCGAGATTTCTTCGCTCTGCACTTTCATCACCACAGGATAGCCTATTGTTTTGGCGAGCATAGCCGCCTCTTTTGGCGATTTTGCTAGCTTTGGCAAGGTTGTCTTTATCCCATATGACTCCAGAAGCTCTTTTGATTCCACCTCTGAGAGTATCTGCCTCCCACCTCTGGAAAGCTCAATAAGCCTCGCCCTTAGCTTGGCTATGTCAGGCATTGAAAAAGAGATTTTTGGCGAGGGCTCATTTAGGAAAACCATGTTCTCCTCAGCCTTGTGCATCTTCAGGAATGCGTTTATCGCCTCTTCCGGAGAGGGATAGTTGGGTATTCCCCCCACTAAGAGAATCTTTCTTGCCTCCTCAACAGCGCTTTCGCCCATCCATGATGTCAGAACAGTTTTTTTCGTGTTCCTTGCCTTCTCGACCAGGGCTTTTGCAGTCTCTGTGCTCTTGGTCATTGCCTGAGGGGAAAGCAGAACCAGTACGCCATCCACAGCCTCGTCCCTCAATAGCACATTAAAAGCCTGCGCATACCTGTCTTCACCTGCATCCCCCAGTATGTCAACGGGGTTTGAATGCGACCAGAATGGGGGCAGGAATAGGTTAAGCTTGTCGATAGTCAGTTGGGAGAGTGTGGCAAGCTTTCCTCCCTTTTTTATCAGATAATCTGTTGCCATAACGCCGGGACCCCCAGCATTTGTGATGATAAGAAGCCGGTTTCCCCGTGGAAGCGGCTGGAATGTGACTGCCTCAATCGTGTCTGTGAACTCTGGTGTTGTGTCAATCCTCACTACGCCTGCCCGCCTGAAAGAGGCGTCATAAAGGCTGTCCTCACCTGCGAGGGCACCTGTGTGCGAGGCGGCGGCCTTTGCCCCTTCTGCCTCTCTTCCGGACTTTATGGCAAATATGGGCTTGTTCCTGCAAAAGTGGGTCGCCTTCTCGATAAATTCTTTCACGTCAGTTATAGATTCAACATAGAGGAATATCGCCTTTGTGTCCAGGTCTTGGTCAAAATATTCTATGATGTCACCGAAATCCACATCTATCATTGAGCCTATCGAGACAAAGCATCTCAATCCTATTCCTGTTGACTGGGCCCAGTCCAGAAGAGCTGTGCCCAGCGCCCCGCTCTGGGAGATGAACACATTCCTTCCCTTGAGAAGTTCTGCCCTGGCAAAGCTCGCGTTCAGGTTCATTGCTGGCTCTATTATTCCCAGGCAGTTTGGCCCGACAATCCTCATATCGTATTTCTTCCTTACTGAGTTTATCTCCTCCAGAATCTGCCTGCCTTTCTCTCCCAGCTCTGCGAAGCCCGCGGTTATTATTATTAGTCCCATCACGCCGGCTTTGCCGCATTCCTCCACCACAAGCTTTACCATCTCAGAAGGGATGCAGACAATCGCAAGATCTACTTTTGAAGGCACATTAAGTATGGTGGGATATGCCTTTATGCCCTGAACAGTTTCTCTTTTGTTATTGATAGGAAATACACTACCCTTAAATCCCTTCCTCAGGTTCTCAAACACAATATAGCCGACGCTGCCTTCTCTATCGCTCGCCCCTATGACTGCGATAGATCTGGGTTTGAATATAGAATCTAGATTTTCTGTGGACATCTATACACCTCTTGTTTTGAAGGCGGGTTTGTGCTCCCGCGCATATGTTTATTTTCCTATTTAATCTCTGAAACAGGGGCTTTTTAAAAAGGTTTCTAACTGGATTATAAGAGAAATATTTATTAGTGGTTTGCCTTAAAGGAAACCCAAAAGAATTATTTAGAATGATTCAAAAAAAGAAAGATATAATGAGGAAGAAAAAACTCAAATCTCCTTCATGTGTTCCCACTGGTGGTTGAACATGTTTTCTACAGTTGTGGCGAAGAAAGGCGTCTTTGCCCAGAGCCCCAAGTCATAGCTGGGGTGAACATTGTCATCATCCATCACCAGGAAAGTCAGGTCTTTTCCGTCTATTATCATAAACCTGGATTTGTTGTCTGTGTGCCTGATCTCCGCAAACTTGGAGAGCTCTGTGGCCACTGCCTTGTTGGTCTTGGTTATGGGCGCTGCTATCCTTATCTTCACTCCTTTTTCATGCGCCTTCTTGAGCGCTCTTCCAAGCTCATCTGCCTTCCTGGTGAGTCCGCTGGAAGTTGTGTGGAGAATTATAGACTTCTCTGCGTTCTTTATCATTGTATTGAGATGGGCATAGACATTGCTCCTTCCCTTCAGGGCTCCTGAGAGCTCAGAGGGATCTACCAGCTCTACGCCGGTCTTATGGAGAAGATTCAACTCGTCAAGGAGTTCGCTGGACTTGAACTGGTCAAGCATCTTGCTCTGCTTATCAGCATGGTCGGATATCTTCTTTTTGACTCTCTCCAGCACTTCCTCTGGAGCGACCGCGATGTATTTGATGGGCTTGCCCACCTTGACCATTATAAATCCCTTTTTCTCAAGGCTTTCGAGAACATCATAGCTTCTGGATCTTGGCACATTGGCTATGTCAGAAAGCTCGCCTGCGGTTGAAATCCCACGAGAAAGAAGCGCTGCCCATAATTTTGCCTCATAGCTGTTGAGGCCGAAATCTCTAAGCCTGTTCAAAAAGTCAGTTTCCACAATCATTTTCTCCACTCCTTGCTGTTTTTGTCAATATAATAGGCCTCTTTTAGGAACGTACCTAGAAATCACCCTTTTTGAGGATAAAACCCACTAAAACATATTGAAATGTACTCTTTTGAGGAATCTTATTTTCTTTATAAACATTTGTATTTTTATTATTTATGAGTGATAACTATAAATAAAGGAAAGAAGGGGGAAAAGGAGGAAAATGTGGAAGAGATAAAGGCGAGAATATATTCCGGATATAACCTAATGAGACAAGATGGGCCTATTTTACCTTATTGTGAAGATTAAGGTATTAAGCTGAAAAGGTGTATCCTTTTTCAGAGTTAGAGCCCCCAGACCTTGATTTCCTATAGAACAAAACTAAGCTGAATTTCCTGTGTGCTGCTTCCTTTTTATTCATATAATCTTTATGATTCTTATTCTTTTTATTAAGATTTTTACTTTTTGTAGTTCTTTATTTATTATTATATATATTATATTCTATATTGAAATAATAATAATAATAATATGAAAAATAATAGTAATAGAAATAAAAGAAGAAAAATTAATCTAACTAAGGTGGTTTCCGAATCTTTCTTCTGAAAGAACCCCAAAACTCCCCACTTTTTTCATAGCTTCCTTTTCCATCCGAACCAAAGGTGTGGGGCACTATGCCCAAAACATATATTTCAAACAACGAAAATCCTTAAATAAGGCCGACCTTCTCTGGATTACATGGTTCAAAAGGGGCTGGATGGATTTTTTGAGGGTTTTCTGGACAAGGAATCGCTTTTTCTTGACAAAAAGGTGCTGCAGAGCAGCTATACACCTAATGACATACCCCATAGGGATGAGCAGATACAGAGGATAGCAGAGATACTCGCGCCCTGTCTTAAACTGGAGAGGCCCAGCAATCTATTCATCTACGGCAAGACAGGCACAGGTAAGACAGTATGCGTGAAGTACACAACCGCCAAGATATATGATATAGCAAAAACCAGGAGCATCCCTCTCAGGGTGATTTATCTCAACTGCAAGCTGAAGAAGGTGTCTGACACAGAATACAGGTTGATTGCCGAGCTTGCGAGAGAGCTAGGAAAGGCAATCCCACCAACGGGCCTGCCCACAGATGAGGTATACAAGATTTTCTATGAATGCCTGGATTCACAGGAGCAGCTCATAATAATAATCCTGGATGAGATTGACCAGCTGGTTAAAAAAACGGGAGACAACACACTCTACAACCTGATAAGGATTAATTCAGATCTCAAGCGGGCCCAGGTGACAGTGATAGGCATTTCCAACGACCTCCAGTTCACAGACATGCTTGACCCCAGGATAAAATCCTCCCTCAGCGAGGAGGAGGAGCTTTTTCCGCCCTACAATGCCCTGCAGATAAAAGACATCTTATCCCAGAGAAAGGAACTGGCCTTTAAGGCGGGAGTGATTGGCCCAGGCGTCATAGAAAAATGCGCCGCCTATGCCGCCAGGGAGCACGGAGACGCCAGAAGGGCACTAGAGCTGCTAAGGGTGGCCGGAGAGATAGCAGAGAGGAAAAATCTGAAGCAAGTGGCCACAGAGCACATAGATGAGGCAGAGGACAAGATAGACAGAGACAGGATTCTTGAGACAGTAAAGACCCAGCCCAAGCAGTTCCAGGCGACGCTCTACAGCATCCTTTCGACCTGCGATCAGAACAAAGGCACAGTTCTTACTGGCGTGGTGTATGATTACTATAAGACACTCTGCGAGAGGACTAGCCTGCGTCCTCTTACCCAGAGGAGGGTATCTGATGTGATTGCAGAGCTTGACATGCAGGGTATAATCAACGCAAAAGTAATCTCCAAGGGAAGATATGGCCGGACAAGGGAGATCAGCCTTGCGGTTTCCAGTTCTACTCTGCCAAAGATGGTGGAGATACTCAAGCAAGACCTGGACCTGCATTAGGCCAGGCTTTTTTCGGAGGACGCAATCTGGTCTATTGGGGAAGCCAGACGCGATAAGAGGGGAAATGATAGTGGATCCTAGAATAAAGTCAGTTGTCAGCTCTTTCCTAGATGAGAATCTGCTCCTCAGCCCAGACCTGTTTGAGGGTATAGAAAATCCGCTTGAGAAAGGGTTTAGTTTTGAGGGGCAGGGCACAAGAACCCCTATGGTGGTGCTCAACAGGGAATTGTTTGATATCCTGGCAAATCTTCCTCCAGATAAAATAAACTGGAGGGATTTCGACAGGCTGAGGGTACTATATGAGAAAAGGAAGGAAATGGTGGGGTATCTAAATCTTGTGGAGATACTCAAAAAGCAGAAGGTTACCACAGGCCTCGCCAGCCAACATATAAAACCCACTGCGGGTCAGGCAGACGGGACAGAATATGAGATAAAATATGAGAATCTATTTAGGGATGTCGTGGCCAAGCTAGAGGTCCAGGATTTCATAGGCCATCTCAATTCGAGATACAAGGCTCTGAGCGAGATGCTTTCCGCAAGAAGAGATATGCAGACAGTGGTATCCATCGGGCGGTTAGGCGGGAAAAAAGAGAGGGAGGAGGTCTCAGTGATAGGCATGGTCAGGGAAAAGGAAGTGACCATGAAGAATAAGCACATCAAGCTTACGCTGGAAGACCCGACAGGCATAATCAGCGTGCTCGTGAACAAAAACAACCAAGAACTCTACACCCAGGCAAAAGACCTGGTGGAAGATGAGGTGATTGGTGTAAAAGGCACGACAGGGGACAAGATAATATTCTCAAATTCAATTTCCTATCCAGATATACCACTATTTAAGGAAGTCAAGAAATACAACGGTCCTGAAGAGGTCTATGGTATTGTCCTGTCAGACCTCCATGTGGGCTCGATAAATTTCCTGGACAAAGAGCTAGAGAAAGGCATAAGCTGGATAAGAGGAGAATTAGGCACAGAGAGCCAGAGAGAGATAGCGTCAAAGATCAAATACATCTTTATGTTAGGAGACCTGGTTGACGGGGTAGGAGTATATCCTGACCAGAACAAAGAGCTCACAATAAAAGACATCTATGACCAGTATGAAGCCTGCGCCGGGTATCTGAAAGACATACCTAAAGACAAGAAACTGATAATAATCCCTGGAAATCATGACGCAGTTAGAATAGAAGAACCGCAACCACCTCTTTATGATGATATCGCAGCGTCTCTATTCAAGCTACCCAACACACTTATGCTCAGCAACCCTTGCAATGTAAACCTCTTATCCACCAAGGATTTTCCCGGACTGGATTTTCTGCTATACCATGGATACAGCTTCACTTATTATGCAGATAACGTGGAATCAATAAGGCAAAAGGGCGGCGTTGATAGGGCAGACCTAATAATGCAGTTCCTGCTGCAGAAGAGACATCTGGCCCCAACCCATACATCAACAATCTACAATCCAGACTCAAAGAAAGATCCGTTGGTAATAGAGAAGATACCTGACTTTTTCATGACGGGGCATCTCCACAAGACCAATGTCTCAACCTACAAAAACATCACCACCCTTTCAGGAAGCTGCTGGCAGTCCAAGACAAGTTTCATGGAGAAGATAGGTATACATCCAGAGCCGGCCAGGATTCCCGTGATTAATTTCAACACAAGAGAAGTGAAGATAATGAGGTTTGGAAAATGAGTTTGGAAAGTCCGGAGATGGGAGCCTACTTTGAGAGCCTCGAAAAAGGCATGAGAAAGGCATATGATATAGCAGGCGAGGCCAGGAAGAAAGGATATGACCCTGAGCAGAAAGTGGACATACCACTTGCAAGGAATATGGCAGAGAGGGTAGAGGGGCTCATCTCAATTGTGGCGCCCCAGCTGGTGGGAAAGGGAATCATCGAGAGGATCCATGAGCTCGAGGAGACGTACGGCGTGCTTGACTGGAGAGTAGCCCTCCTGATCTCTGTCGAGGTGACCCAGGAGAAATTCTGCAAATTCAAAGACAGGAAAGAGGCGCTTGAGGTTGGGATAAGGACTGGATTTGCCTACCATACCCTCGGCATCGTTGCAGCGCCACTAGAAGGGTTCGTTTCGTTAGACATAAAAAAGAGGAGGGATGGAAAAGAATACCTCTCGCCCTTGTATGCAGGCCCTATCAGGGGCGCGGGCGGCACCGCCGCCGCATTCTCAGTACTCCTCACTGATTATGTGAGGATTAAGATGGGCTATGCGCCGTATGACCCGGATGAAGAGGAGGTCGCAAGATTCAAGACTGAGATAATGGATTATCATGAGAGGGTAACCAACCTGCAGTATTTCCCATCGCCCGAAGAGATAGATTTCCTCGCAAGGCATATCCCTGTCGAGGTCGGCGGCGAGCCGACAGAGGAGATAGAGGTGTCGCAGCACAAGGACCTCCCGAGGATAGAGACCAACATGATAAGAGGAGGGGTCTGTCTAGTGATGGCAGAAGGCATCTCGCAAAAGGCACCAAAAGTTTGGAAGAGGATTTCCCAATGGGGCAAGGAATTCGGGCTTGAGTGGGATTTTCTTGAGGAATTCCTGGCTCTCCAGACCAAGATAAAATCAAAATCCTCCGAGCCTGCAAAAGAGGAGAAAAAGCTCTCGCCCAATTACACCTATCTCAAAGATCTGGTTGGTGGAAGGCCTGTCCTCACTCACCCTATGAGGCCGGGCGGGTTTAGGTTAAGGTATGGTCGAAGTAGGGTCAGCGGCATGTCATCCGCATCAATGCACCCTATAAGCCAATTCCTCCTGAATAACTATATCGCACTCGGCACCCAGCTGAAAGTGGAACGGCCGGGAAAGGCCGCGGCAGTAACCACCTGTGACACAATAGACGGGCCTATCGTAAAGCTGAACAACGGTGATGTGGTCCAGCTGAACACCACACCGGAATACAATCTGCACAAAAATGAGGTAAAGGAGATACTTTATCTGGGTGATATACTCTTCAATTATGGGGATTTCAGCGAGAACAACCACAAGCTTGTGCCGCCTGGATACTGCGACGAATGGTGGATACTGGAACTAGAGAAGGCTATTGTATCGATGTTTGGCTCGCTTGACAGGGCAAAACTCGCCGAATTTGCAGAGCTTACCGAAGAGGAAGCAAATGCCTTGTTTGAGAAGCCGAACATCTCGAGCACAGCAGAGATGTGCATAAGGATATCATATCTCACAAAGATTGCCCTACACCCCAAATTCACACCTTTCTGGAACTCGATTTCCTCAGCAGAGCTCATATCCCTCCTGGAGTGGTTTTCATCAGCCAAGACAGTGAGAGAAAATAACCTAATATCAAAGATGGTCATACCACATGATTCTGACAAAAAGATTATCCTTGAGAAGCTGGGACTTCCGCATAAGCTAGCTTCAAATGAGTTTGTGGTCGTTGAGGGGGAGTGGGCAAGGGTACTCGCCCTGACCCTCAATATGGGCAATAAGACCTCAGAAGAATTGACAGAATTGGTCCGGAGCAATACTGACAAAGACACAGTCTCGATAATAAATATGATCTCACCTATCCCTATAAAAGACAAAGGAGGCACATTCATAGGCGCAAGGATGGGCAGGCCTGAAAAGGCCAAGATGAGGGCGCTCACAGGCTCGCCGCATGCGCTTTTCCCTGTCGGAGATGAGGGTGGCAGGCTGAGATCTATCCAGGCTGCCCTCCTCACAGGCAACATAACTGCGGACTTTCCCATAAACATCTGCAGGAACTGCGGCAAGGAGACAATATTCAATATCTGCGAGATGTGCGAGGCCCACACAAAGAGGATGTATTACTGTAAGAACTGCGGCATGGTCGAGGGAGAGCACTGCGAGAAATGCGGTGAGAAAGCACGGCCTTACAAAAACAGGAGCATAGACATCTCGCATTATTTCACCGAGGTGCTCACAAAGCTTGGCTACTCCAACTATCCTGATCTCATAAAAGGAGTGAGGGGAACCTCAAATGCAGATCACATCCCAGAGCATCTCGCAAAGGGGATATTGAGGGCGAAGCATGATGTATATGTGAACAAGGATGGCACAACAAGGTATGACATGTCTGAGCTCGCAATCACCCATTTCAAGCCGAATGAGATAGGCACAAGCGTTGAGAAGCTGAGGGAGATGGGCTATGAGAAGGACATAAACGGCAAGAGGCTGGTTGATGAGGATCAGATCCTGGAAATCAAGCCCCAGGACATAATACTGCCCGGCAACAAGAACACGCCTGACGAGCCGGCAGACACAGTCTTACTTAGGGTATCAAGGTTCATCGATGAGGAGCTGGTGAATTTCTACGGAATGGAGCCTTTCTACAAACTTGAATCAGAGACCGAACTGGTGGGCGAGCTTGTGGTCGGGCTTGCGCCCCATATTTCAGCCGGGATGATAGGCAGGATAATTGGTTTTTCACAGATCCAGGGTTGTATCGCGCATCCCCTCTGGCATGCCGCGCTCAGGAGAGACTGCGATGGCGATGAGTGCTGCGTCATCCTGCTTATGGATGCGTTCCTGAATTTCTCAAGAAGATTCCTGCCTGACAAGAGGGGAGGAAGAACAATGGATTCTCCTCTAGTCCTGACATACAAGCTTATCCCCTCAGAGGTTGATGATATGGCCCTTGGCCTGGATGTGGTCTGGAGATACCCTCTGGAATTCTATGAGGCCGCGATGCTTTACAAGAAGACAGGCGAAGTCAAGGTGGAGCAGCTCAGGGACAGGGTGAACAAGGAGAGCCAGTACGAGGGCATGGGCTTTACCCACGGCACCGCAAACTTCAACAACGGGGTGAGGTGCTCAGCATACAAGACGCTTCCCAGCATGGAGGAAAAGATAAGAGGGCAGATTGATATAGCTGAGAAAGTGAGGGCGGTCGACCAGACTGATGTGGCTACTCTTGTGATAGAAAAGCACTTCCTCAAGGATATAAAAGGCAACCTGAGGAAATTCTCTATGCAGATATTCAGATGCGGCAAGTGCAATGAGAAGTATAGGCGCCCTCCTCTTGGCGGCAAATGCGAGAAATGCGGAGGCAAGATAATCTTCACCATCTCAGAGGGTTCTGTCATAAAATATCTTGAGCCTAGCATAAGCATAGCCGAGAAATATGGGGTCCACCCATATCTGCGCCAGACTCTGGATCTGCTAAGCAGAAGGATAGATTCATTCTTTGGCAAGGAGAAAGAGAAGCAGGTCGGTCTAGGCAAGTGGTTCGGATAAAGAGATTAATTCTTCCATTGCCTGATCGTATGGATTATCCTGGCCATGCGCTCAGAACAAAACCGCCTGGAGATAGGGAATACCCTCTATTTTTAGGATATCTTCTTTACTACAGATATCTGCCTTGGCACAGCAGGCAACAGACTTCTTGCCGACAGCATTGATTATATAGGCTTTGCCTATCAGCCTAACCAGCTCTGCTTCCGCGATTTTCTCGCCATTATAGAACTCGGGGCTTACGTCAAGCTGCTTTCCATTCTCCTCGAATCTTTTTCCCAGCAGCTCATCATCGCACGCAGCAAGAATAAGCCTCCTGCCCTCAGCCATATGCTTTTTGATTATCATCTTTCCTCTGATAACAAAGTCATCTGGTCATAATATGGGCTTTTGCCTCTTTAGATCTTGGTCTGGACAGGGTGCTTTGCCCCGCAGGCCTGGCATCTCACGAATGTTATCTTCTCCTCTTTCAGGAGCTTGGTGTCAGGCTTCTTGCACTCTTTGCAAAGCACGAACTCCTTGACATACTTCTCGATTTTCTCGTTTATCATGACAGCTGACACCTTTCTGCCTATGAAGAGCATCTGGTTCTTCATCTCACCTGGAGTGGCCAGCTCTTTTAGCAGGTACTTGAGAAGATGGTCCACTTCCCTGTTGAGGGCAGAGGCAATCTGCGGGAAATTGCTTATAACAGTCCTGTTTCCCTGTATGTGGCCTCTCACCTTGGGTATCTCAAACCTCTCGTGGGCCTCGCTCTTAGTGGGAAGCTCTTTCCTCGCCTTTTCCAACAGCTGGTTGTAATCCATATGCCACAAAGGAAAAGACTGCTCGTTTTTAAAGCTTCCGAGTCATCATGGCCGAACCCTTGTGGGGCCAGCCATAGCAAAACTTATATATACCCCCGGGAGAAGAAAGAGGTTATGGTTTTAGAGTGGATAACCAATCCTGTGAAGGCTGAGAGAAGACCCTATACGATGTTTTTCATTGGTATCCTCTATTCTTCCCTTGCAATCCTGCTAAGTCAATGGATATTCTATAATGAAGCCAGCCTGGTCATGATATTCCTCACCGTCATAGCGAGCATGCCGCTCATCTACAGCACAATCAAGCTCGAAGAGAAGAAAGACAAGATGATACATAAGGAGATTGTCCTCCTAAAAGAGCATGGCCGGGCGCTCGCATTCTTCATGTACCTCTTTTTGGGTTTTACTGTCTCTTTCGCGATGTGGTATGTGTTCTTGCCCTCTGCCACTGTCCAAAACCTGTTCAGTACCCAGACACAGACCTATCTAAGCATAAACACGAACATAACAGGCAATGTGGCGAAGCTTGGGCTGCTTGGAAAGATATTTTTCAACAATCTTAAGGTGCTCATGTTCTGCGTGCTTTTCTCATTCCTCTATGGGGTTGGCTCTATATTCATCCTCACCTGGAACGCCTCTGTGCTTGGAGTCGCCATAGGAAACTTCATCAGAACCAGGATAAGCGATTATGCGGATGCCGCCCATCTCGCGAAAGCGGCGGGATATTTCCACATATTCTCCTTGGGCCTATTGAGGTATGCTATACACGGAATACCCGAGATATTATCCTATTTTGTGGGCGGCCTGGCCGGCGGAATCATCTCAATTGCGGTGATACGGCATGATTTCGGCTCGAGGAACTTTGAGCATATTGTGCTGGATTCCTCAGAGCTCCTCCTGATATCTTTCCTGCTGCTTACCCTAGCGGCATTCCTGGAAGTCTATGTCACACCCATAATCTTCTGAGCCTTATCCGCATGTGCAACATCCAATGGAGAATCCGTACTGGACCATATTAAATTTATAGTATCCTATCTTGGGCCTATTCCAGAATCTTCAGCCTACCGCTCTTTATCTCGAATATTTCCCCTTCTTTAAGGAGCTCGCCAACAATCTCTTCTGCGTTGTGAAGCCCGGCTGCTTTTATAACTTCCTCGATTGGTGCGCCCTCGCCAGAGTCGAATTTCCTGATGAGCCTATATATCTTCTGGAATGAGTTCTCCTGCTGGGGCACGACCTCCTCGATACCAATCTCCTCAATAGGGATGGCTGCTTTCTGGGCTGGAGTGCTTGTAAGTGGCATAGTTATTTGGGTCTGGCCGGCGCTGAGCTCAAGCTCTTTCTGCCTCACCTTCACCCAGCCTTCGTTTTTGACAGCCCGTACTATCTCTGGAACCACATATCTCTCTGCCCCATATTCTTTTGGTTTTCCTATGATATTTACTATATCTCCAATCTCCAGCATTTTCAGCGAGGGCATATCCTCAAACGGCCTTAGGCCCATTGTGCCTGTGCCATCATCAACCATGATAGAGGGGTTTGGCGTGCCGGGTGTGGTAGAAACGATTGTGGCAATCAGGTTCAGCCTTGAGATTCTCACACCCTCTTTTGTCAGCACATAGCTGGGCTCCCAGCCCTCTCCCCTCACATATGTGCCTTCAAGGATCTCAGATATCCTCGCTTTCTTTGCGACCTGCCTTTTTTGGGTGTCTTCCATAGCATTTCCTTTTTTTAATTAAGCAATAATCAACCCTGTCCTAATAATCTTAAACTAGTCTTAATCTATTCATATCTTCTGGATATAGCCTCGCCTTGGCTCGAAGATGTCCCCGCTTCGCTTCAGCTTCTCGATAGCCTCATCAACCTCTCCGCCGCTTATGCCGCTGTCGCTCGCTTCCCTGAGGATGTCATCAATGGGTATTGGCCTGGTCTTGCCCACCACCTTCTCCAGATTAGTGATTATCTCTCTCACCTGGACAATCTTGCCTCTTTCGCTTGTTGCGATTCCGGTTGAGATCCTGTCAATGTCTATCTGGCCTGTCTTCTCATCGAGACCGACCTGCAAGAGGCAGTAGTGGAGCAGGTCTATCGCCCTCTTAGCGTCTTCTCGGGACACTATATTTGAGAGCCTTATCTTCGCAGATGCCTCTGCCAGCCTTTCCAGGGCCTCCAGCTGCCTTGCGGTTATGGGGATGGCCTTTATGCCCTTCTCTGCTGTGTTGCTCTTGTTCCTGAGATTGACAAAATAATCCATGATGTCTTCGATGGCCTCGTCAGAGAGGATTGGCTCGTATCTCTGCTTGGCATAGGAGATGTACTTCTTCATGAGCTCGGTGCTTATCTCTGTCTTGAAGCCTTCATCGCTCTGATGGCTCCTCAGGATGAAGTGGGCCATCTTCTTGTCATTGACCTCGTCAGGGATGTCCTTGATTGGGAAAAGCAGGTCGAACCTGGTTATGAGTGCTGGCGGAAGGTCTATCTGCTCGGCAGGAGTGGCATAGGGGTCGAATCTTCCCAGCTTGGGGTTGGCTGCCGCAAGCACAGTGGTCTGGGCCATCAGGGTGGCCTGGATGTTTGCCTTTGCGATTGTAACTGTCTGCTGCTCCAGGGCCTCGTGCATCGCGCTCCTGTCTTCCTCACTCATCTTGTCCAGCTCATCTATGCAGCACAGGCCCTTGTTGGCGAGAACCAGGGCTCCTGCCTCAAGCGCGTAGCCTCTGATGAACTCATCTTTTATGACCGCTGCAGTGAGGCCAACGCCGCTTGCACCCTTGCCTGAGACATATGAGGCCTTGGGCGCCACAATCTTTATCCTCTTGAGAAG
>Ga0315268_10001879_pt1 | contig 24155 bp, 18 predicted proteins | sample C1_top_MG_FD_204535 | JGI IMG/M metagenome (GOLD analysis project Ga0315268, IMG submission 204535) | Sediment microbial communities from Yellowstone Lake, YNP, Wyoming, USA - C1_top | ecosystem: Environmental > Aquatic > Freshwater > Lake > Sediment | place: USA: Wyoming | collected 2017-08-01
AATGTATAAGATTTGCAAAAAAAATGGGACTAACAACTTATATGACTACTAATGGCACATTTATTAATCAAAGTGTTGCTCATGAAATAGTTAATTCTGGTTTAGATTATATACAAGTTTCTTTAGATGGTGCAATTCAAGATACAAATGATTACATAAGGGGGAAAGGGGTTTTTAATCTTATAAATAAAGCATTAATAAACTTGATTGATGCAAAAAAAGAACTAAATTCTCCAATTAAAATTTCTCTTACAACTGTAGTTACAAATACAAACTTAGATGAAATGCTGAGTATTTATAAAATTGTAAAAGATTTTGGCTTGCATGCAGTTGACTATAATCCATATAATATAGATACTTCATATACAAAGAGTAAAAGTTACGAAGAAGACGAGTTTTGGGTCAAAGAAAAAAACTTAGAAAAATTAAAGGAGATTTGCAATGCACTTTTAGAAATAAAGAAAAAAGCAGGAAAGATAGGTACACCCCCTCACATATTAAAATTCATGTCAAACTATTTTGAAAAAAAGAAAAGATTTAAACACGGTATTTGTCTAGCTGGTTTCACCTATATGTATGTAAAGCCTAATGGTGAAGTTGACATTTGTGGAAAAGGACCGTCACTCAATGTAAAAAATTACAATATAAAGGATATATGGTTTGATCCAAGATTCGCAAAAACAAGATTGCTTATACATAGATGTAGAAGACCTTGTCTAATGTTATGTTTCCCAAAAGTAAATGTTAAAGATTTTATTTTAGGTGAACTATATGAAAAGCCTCTATAAAGGATTTTTGACTTTAATTAAAGATTACACCTTCAACAGACTTTCTTATATGTTAAACTATCCTTTAATAAAACCGTGGAGAGTTAATTTTGATATCACTCATAGTTGCCCCTTTAAATGTATAATGTGCAATATATGGAAAGAAAAAGCAAATCCAAAAAAAGAGCTAAATCTTACTGACTTAAAGAAACTTATAGATCAAATACATGAATGGGGAATAGATCACATTTCTTTTGCTGGAGGAGAAACACTAGTTAGAGCTAAAGATGTTGTAGAACTTATTAAATGCGCTTCGAAAAAAGGCATCAGGACTGATCTAATAACAAATGGCTATTTTCTTGATGAAAAATTATGTGGAGAACTTCTGAAGGCAAAAGTATCAAAAATTTCTTTGTCTGTAGATGGTGCTAAAAGAAAAACACATGATCTCATAAGAGGAAAAGGAAATTTTGACAAAATAATGAAAACTGCAAAAATTTTCAAGAGAATCAAAGAAGAGATGAAAAGTAAAGTAGAGTTAGAGTTTACAACTGTTGTTATGTCATACAACTTCAGAGAACTTGTTGATATATTCTATTTGATGAGAAAAATGAAATTCGATTATATAAACTATCAGGCTGTAGTTCCTGACAATACTTTCGTAAGAAAACCAGAGACTTTCTATCAATTCTATAAAAGTGATATGTGGATTGGAAAAAAAAATATTCCAAAATTAAGAAGAGTTGTCAGAAAACTTGTTATACTAAAGAAACAAACCGGGCAAATAAGGAATACAAGAAAATACTTGTTGCTTATTCCAGAATATTTCGAGAAAAAATATAATTTTAGATATGGAAAATGCATAGTTGGTTATTCTTACATAAACATAGACCCTTATGGAAACATAAACATTTGTGGTTTAGGGCCTAATCTCAACGTCAGAGGATATAAACTAAAGAATCTTTGGAAAATAAAACAGTACAATAGGACTAGAACTATGATAAGAATGTGTAGAAGACCTTGTCTGATGCTCTGCTATGAGAGACTTGATCTAAAAGGAATTATTCAAGCATGGCTGGAGTTGAGAGGATGGATTTAAAGAAAAAATTAAAAGATGCAGACATTTACCTAAAATATTATCTGTCATATCTTATTAACTATCCGTTAATACACCCTAAGGAAATAAACTTTCAGATGACCAATAGATGCACGCTTAGATGTAAGATGTGTAACATTTCGAAGATTTCTAAAAATGAAAAAGAGATTGATAAAGATGAAATGAAAAGAATTTTAAGTGAAGTGAAAAACTGGAAGAATACAAAGTACATTTCATTTGTCGGTGGAGAAGCATTGATAAAGATGGAGGACACTTTTGAACTAATCAAGCATGCTCATTCTCTAGGATTTTACACAAATATTGTTTCCAATGCAACGCTTCTAACAAAAAAAGTTTGTAAGAATTTGGTTGAGGCTGGACTAAATAGAATAGCATTATCATTAGATGGATCAAAGAAGGTAACACATGATTTTATAAGGGGTGAAGGGAACTATAAACAAATTCTCAAAGCTACTAAAACCTTTTTGAGACTTAAAAAAAAGTACGATATAAAGGTAGATTTAACTACAGTGGCAATGTCATATAACTTCAGAGAACTTGTTGATATATACAAGCTTGCGAAAAAAATTGGTGTTGATCAATGGTTTCTTCAAGCGGTTGTTCTAGATAACACTTTTCGTAACTTTGATTATAATTCGGAGGTTTGGATAAAAGGAAGCGAGTTAGAAGAATTAAAAAAAGTTATGAGAGGATTGATTTTACTCAAGTATAAGGATTCTGAGTTTATCTATAATTCAATAGAATACCTTAAAGCTATTCCGAAATATTTCGGGCTTAAAGAAGGATTTAACCTAGGAAAGTGCATGGCTGGCTATTTTTCGTTGAATATGGATCCTTATGGTGTAATAAGTATCTGCAACTATGGACCAGGCATTAATGTACTAGGAAAAAACATAGAAGAAGCTTGGAAAAGCAAAAAATTCAAAGATACAAGAGTTTTAATAAAGAAGTGTAAAATGCCTTGTATGATGCTCTGTTATCAGAGATTTAGTATACCCGAACTTTTAAGAATGTTTTTTAAATGATGATAATGAAAGAAAAACTTTTTAGAGCAATAACATATGATGAAAAATTTGGACCAAAGATATTGATGCTTTCTCCTACTGATTTTTGTAATCTAAGTTGTAAGATTTGCTGGAGATTAAAAAAAGATGCAACCTTTAATCAACCTTCATCGAACTTTCTCAAGCAAATCATAAGAGAAGCTAAAGAGATGGGGGTAGAAACTATAGACTTAACAGGAGGGGGAGAACCCCTTTTAAGGAAAGATATTTTAGAAATAATGATACTGGTAAAAAATCTTGGAATGAAAGGGATTATAACTACTAACAGTACTCTTCTTAAAAGAGAGCATTTAGAAAAAATAGTAGAAATGGGTTGGGATGAGATTAATTTCTCCTTAGATGGTTCTATTCCTAGCATAAATGATTACATAAGAGGCAAAAATGTTTTTAGAAAAGTTATTAAGGTCATCGAGCTACTTCAACATATCAAAAAAAATAGAAAATCTCTCAAGCCAATCGAAAGGCTTTCGTTTGTCATAACAAAGAAAAATTTAAACAATATAGAAGATTACATCAAGTTTACGAAAAAATTAAAGGTTAATGCAATAAATTTTTCAGTGCTTTTTGAGTGGGAGTCCAACAAAGAGTTCTGGTTGCAGAACAAAAAGGAGAAGGTCGATGAAATTCTTCAAAGAAGTTTAAAACTAGCTCAGAAACTCGACATAAAAAACAACCTTAAATCTATTATAGACTTTGGTATTCAGGAACATCCACCACCTAAATTTTGCTTCGCACCTTGGTATATGTTATTTATTAATGCGAATCGAGAGGCTATGGCATGCTGTACGCTCGCTTCTTTATATCAAAACGTTTTAGGTAAAGTAAATAGCTTAGAAGAAATTTGGTACGGGAAAAAGATGGAAGCACTAAGGAAAAGAATGAAAAGAAGGATTTTTTTCAAAGAATGTAAAAATTGTTTACCAGAGTTCATTCAGGTGTTTAATCAATTGAATGATGAGATGGAAAAATGAAACTCCAAGAAATAGCAAATAGATTAGAACTTTGGATGAATGAAAAAAAAGCAGAACCAGTAAGGATGGAACTTCATCCCACAGATGCATGCAATCTCAAATGTATATTTTGCTGGAGAAAGGGTAACAGTAAACCAACTAGAAAAGAACTTTCGGAACGCAAGCTGCTGCAAATAGTAAGAGAAGCTGCTGAACTTGGGGTTAAAGAATGGGTTGTGTCAGGAGGTGGAGAACCTTTAGTTAGAAAAAATACTACACTCAGAGTTTTGAAAGAAATAAAAAAGAATAATATGTGGGGGTTGCTTACTACGAATGGTACTTTGCTTACAGAAAAGGATGCCAAATTTTTGGTAAAGATAGGATGGGATCAAGTTCAATTTAGCATAGATGGCCCTAACAAAGAGATAAATGATTTTCTCAGACCTCCACATTCTTTCGAAAGAATAGTCAGAACAGTTAAAACTTTAAGGAAAGCAAGAGATTCTGCAAATTCAAAGAAACCCTACATAGGATTTAATACTATATTGAACAAAATGAACTTTGATCGTACTAATGAAATGATCGAACTAGCATCTGATGCTGGGAGTGAGCTTGTTTATTTTGAGCCGATATATTCTGGATATTCGAAAATTGACCTTAGAATTCCAAAAGAAAAGATGAAAAAATTAGCGAAGTCTATTAGAAAATCTGGAAAGACTGCAAAAGAACTTGGAATAGATACGAATGCTAAAGAATTTCTGGAAGTTAGTCTTGCAGATAAGAGCAACTTAAGAGAAAAGATTCTTAATGAAAATAAAAATCTGAGTGGATTTATAGGTGCTCCTTGTTTTAGACCTTGGTATCTTATGGGAATCAAAGCATCAGGATTTGCAGGATGTTGCTCAACTTTCGAGACTGGACAATTCATACAAGGAAAAAGTCTAAAAGAGGTTTGGTTTGGTAAAACTTTCACAAGATTGAGAGAAGAAGTACTAAACAAAAAGATACCAAGTTACTGCTCAAAATGTAGTATTGTTGTTTTGATGGAAAATAAAACTTTAAGGAAGATGTTGATTTGAATGGAAGAAAAAGTCGAGAGATTGATCAAATGGGCAAGAGGAGAGAAAGTTTATCCACTAACTTTGGAATTGAATATAACAAGCAAATGCAATTTGAAATGCAGGTTTTGCTGGCTAAGGTCCGCAAATCCGAATTATAGCACAGAGTTGAGTGATGAAGAACTGATTAGAATTGTAAATGAAGCTATTGGGCTTAGTGTAGAAGAGTTTAGATTTCCTGGGAGTGGAGAACCGTTGATGAGAAAAGAAATTCTCCTCGAACTTATGAAGAGAATTAAGGATAATGGAAAAATGGGGCTTTTGATCTCGAACGGAACTCTTTTTGATGAAAAAATTATAAAGGAAATGGTTGAATTGAGTTGGGATGTTCTAACCATAAGCTTGGAAGGTCCTGATGCCGAAACTCATGATTCCTTAACTCAAGTTAAAGGTTCTTTCTCTCAAACAATTAAGAATTTAGAGTTAATCAAAAAGTGGAAGGAAAAACTTGGAGAAGAGAATCCCTGGCTAAGGATGAATGTAGTTTTAACTAATAGAAATTACGATAAGCTAGAGAAGATAATAGAGTTGGGAGCCAAATTTAATTTTAAAGAGATCATACTCCAGCCTATGACAATATTTTCCGAAGAAGGTAAAAAATTAAGAGTAAAAAATATAGAAAGCGTGAACAACTATTTGAAGGTTGCTGAAAAAAAGGCAAAAAATTTAGGGATCAAGACCAATGTACACTCCTTCATAAAAAATGTTATAATTGAGAGAACTAACGAGATGGAGAAATTGATTAACGAAGAAATCAAAAAGTTTAACGACAATTTTTTATCTGTACCTTGCTATGAGCCTTTTTATAATCTAATAATAATGCCTGGGGGGGAAGCTGGTCCATGTGCAATTGCAGGTAACAGAGTTGAGGCTGGTGTGAAAAATACTGCATTAAAAGATGTTTGGTTCAATAAATGCTTTGAGGTATTTAGAAAAAAATTGTTGAATAAGGAATTATTCCCTTTCTGTCATCATTGTTGTGTTCCTGTATTTTTAGAAAATAAAAGATTGAGGAAAGAGTTGGCGAGAGTGATTTAAAAATGCACTTCGAGAAAGAGGCGATAGAAAGGTTAAAGATGTGGTACAGGGGTGTGAAAGCTCCACCATTGCATCTAGATATAGAACCAACTTCTTCTTGTAACCTTAAGTGTAGATTTTGTTGGACATCCTCTGAAGAAAGGGTTAGAAACTGTCAATATCAAAGAACTTTAACTAATAAAAAACTTTTGGATATTGTTCATGAAGCAGCAAAGTTAGGGGTAAAAGAATGGGAAATTGCTGGTGGCTGGGAGCCTATGTCTAAATCAAATGCTGTTTTCAAGATGATGGTCCTAATAAAAAAATATGGAATGTACGGATCTATAACAACAAATGGAACTTTGTTCACTAAGAATATGATTAAGAAACTTGTGGCAATTGGTTGGGACAGAATACTTTTTTCCTTGGAAGGTCCTGACGCCGAAACTCACGATTCCTTAACTCGAGTTAAAGGTTCTTTTGAGAGAGAAACAAGAAATATAAGATTATTCAAAGAATGGAAAGAAAAGTTTAGAGCGAAAAAACCTATCTATTCTGTCCATTCGGTCTTGACAAACAAAAATTATGATAAACTGGAAAAAATGATTGAATTCGGATATCATTTAGATTGCAATGGAGTAAATTTCGAACCATTGATGATTTGGTCTGAAGAAGGAAAAAAATTGAAATTGAGTAAAAGGCAGAGAGAAGAGCTAAAAATTCATATCGAAAAAGCATTGAAAAAAGCCAAAGAACTTGGTATTTACACAAACATTATAAATTTGAGAGAGGAAAGGCTGGTAAACAAAAATGATATGAGAGGAATTCTAAAAGAAGGATTAAATCACAGAAAAAATATTCTTAACCCCCCATGTTTCAATCCATGGTTTAACATGGAGATAAGAGTTAGTGGTAGAGTTACTCCTTGCAGAATATGTAACGATGAAAATGGTTGTGAAAGTATACTAGATAAAAGTTTAAAAGATATCTGGCTTGGAGAATACTTCGAGAGTATGAGAGAACAATTTATGAGAGGCAATTTACCAGATTATTGCAGAGATTGTGCTAGTGGTTTGGTTGTTGATATGAGAAATATGAGAAATCAACTGGTTAAAAGATTAAGTCCTGTTGAATGGGTAAAAAGGAAGATCTAGATGGATGATCATGAGCTTGAAGAGTACAAACGAATATTAAAATGGTTTAAAGGAAAAAAACAAGCACCTTTCAAGATAGACATAGAACTGCACAGAAGATGCAATTCAATGTGTTTATCATGTTCCAGAAGAGCATCTCCAGATTATGAGAGATTAAATGAAATTTCTAAAAATCTTGAAATGCCTTTAGAAAAGTGGTTGAGCATAGTAGATGAGGCTGCAGAGTTGGGTGTGAAAGAATGGCATATTGCTGGTGGCGGTGAGCCTATGTTTTTACCTGAGATGACACTCCCTGTTATGAGGAGGATTAAGAGTTATGGTATGCTAGGAATTTTAACAACCAACGGAACTCTATGGAACGATGAACACATAGAAACTATTATTAAAATCGGTTGGGATAGAATTCATTTCAGCGTAGACGGTCCAAACTCAAAAGTACACGATTTCCTGAGAAATGTTCCTGGAACATTTGAAAGAGTTATGAACGTAATAGATAAATTCAATGAGCTTAAAAAAAAGTATCACACTAATAAACCGATGCTTAGCATGAATACAGTACTATCAAGAAAGAATTATCAACTTTTACCAGAGATGGTTAAACTAGCAGAAATGAAGGGAATAGAATTTATGTTTGTTGACCCCTTAATCGTTTATTCTAAGATTGGGGAAAAGCTCAAAATGAGAAAGGAAGATATAGAGAAATTCCCCAAATTCTTAGAAAAAGCTAAAAGACTAGCAGAGAGATTTGGGATTAACAATAACTTTGGTGGGCTTGAGTGCAACTTACAAGCAGAACTAATAGAAAAGAGCAGTAGGATGAACGAAGTTGTGAAAGAAGATATGAAAAGAGCTTCAAAACTTGAAGTTAATAAATTTCTTAAAGTTTTTTTAACAGTCCCATGCTACAAACCTTGGTTCCATATGACGATAAAATGTGATGGAAGAACGACTTCTTGCGACGTGCCAATAACAGGTGGTGAAAGCATAAGAAATAAATCTTTAATGGAAGTATGGAATGGTCATTATTTCAATAAGCTAAGAGAAAGTTTAATATCTGAAAAAATCCCTGATTTTTGTGCTCAATGTAATCCTAGCCATACAACCCAAAGAAGAAAGATGAGGCTAGAGATTATAAAAATGTTAGAGCCGAATGCCTTTAAGGAGGCGTGCAAAATTTATGGAGCTATTTAAAACAAGGGTTGAAAGACTAGCTAAATGGGCAATGAATGAGAAATCGCCACCTGTAACTATTGAATTAGTGCCGACTGATAGATGTGACCTTAACTGTTTAAGTTGTTGGAGGAGAGGTTGGACAAAAGAACAACTTCAGATGAGATATGAACAGGAGATGTCAGACGAAAGACTTTTTAAACTTGTGGATGAGGCTGCCGAAATAGGAGTTGTTGAAATAGCTTTTGTTGGTGGAGGAGAGCCGTTGGCAAGAAAAGTGACTTTAGAACTCTTTAAAAAGATTAAAGCTCATGGCATGATGGGAGATTTGGTCACAAATGGCACTCTATTCACAAAGCAATCAGTAGAGGTTTTGGTGAAAATCGGTTGGGATCGAATAAAGTTCAGTATTGATGGTCCTGATACTGAGGTTCATGATTATTTGAGACAAACGAAAGGAGCTTTTAAGACAACTGTCAAAAATATAAAAGCTTTTTCAGAGTTGAAAAAGAAGATAAACACAAAGAAACCACGAATAATTCTTCAGTCAGTTCTTTCAACTAAAAATTACAAAAGGCTCCCTGATCTGGTAAAATTAGGTCATAGAATAGGCGTTGATGAAATGACATTGCTACCATTAACAGTTTTTGATGAATCTATGCAACATCTGAAACTGACCGAGAAACAAATAAAAGAATTCAAACCGATACTTGAAAGATCCATTAAATTGCTGAAAGGATTTGGAATAGAAACCAACTATCACGAATATCTCAATGAAAAGTATATAGCTAAAACTGAAAGTATGGATGAGGTTATGACAGAGGAGATGAAAAAGACGATAGAAAAAGAATATCCAGAATCAAAAAACCCTATAGAGAATTTCGAGTTTTTGCCTTGCTATGCACCTTGGGTTCATACAACAATACTTCCAAATGGAAACATTGCGCCTTGCTTCAGTCCATGGGTATGGAACACTAGAGTTTCTATAAAAGAACAATCCTTGAAAGAACTTTGGTATGGAAAACATTTTAATAAATTCAGGGAAATTATATTAAAGAGAAAACTATCTGACAATTGCAAAAAGTGCTGTGTTTGGGAGGTTTTTAACAACAGGAAAATTAGAAATGGACTAGAGGCTTTATTAAGGGATGAGTAACATGGGAAAAATAAATAATTTGATAAAAAAAATCAAGAAAAGTAGAAGTAAACCCGTTATGCTAGAAACTCTGGACGATCTCATAAACATGACGAAAGAGGAGAATGAGATGTTAAGACTTCAACTGATGGCAAGAGAAAAAGAGAGGGATGAATACAAAAAGGAGCTAGAAGATATACACAGATCTATAAGCTATAGAATTGGTAGATGGATAGCTGAGACTAGAATCGGTGGTTGGTTTAAAAAAATTCTAAGGAAGTATATCTGGAAATAGATGAAGATGTTTAATTTTGATAGGGAAGGGGAAATAAACAAAGAGAGAATTAGGAGATTAGCAGGCTGGCATAAAGGAAAAAAAGAGAGTCCTGTTCAAATAGATGTTGAGTTGCACAAAAGATGCAACTTGAAATGTATTTTTTGTGCTAGATACGATGATCATGAAAGGCTAAATAAAAAATCTAAAAATTATGAAATGTCAACTGACACATGGTTAGAGTTAATCGAACAGGCTGCAAAATTGCATGCATTGGTTTTTAACATTGAGGGTATAAATGAGCCTCCTGCCATTCCAGAAATTTTCTTTCCTGTAATAAACAAAGTAAAAGAAGTTGGTCTGTATGGTATCGTCACTACGAATGGGACTCTATGGAAAGAAGACCAACTCAAAAACCTAGTCGAAATGAGTTGGGATAGAATTCATTTCAGCATACATTCTCCAAACTTAGAAATTCATGATGGTTTAACAGGAATGAGAGGAAGTTTTAATAAAGCAGTTAAAAGCATTCAAATTCTAAACAAATGGAAGAAGAGAATGAGATCAGAAAGGCCTATGTTGAACATAAATATCTGCATAAATAGGCTAAATTTTCGTGAATTACCCAAAATGGTAGAACTTGCCCACTCTTTAGATGCTGCTTACATTTTTACCGAACCATTAATGATTTATTCAGAAACAGGAAGAAAATTTAAGCTGAATGACAAAGAATCAAATGAGCTCTTAACACTTATCAAAAAAGCAAAAAAAATTGCTGATGGGTATGAAATAGACAATAACTTTGCCACTAAAGACAAAAATTTGGAAAAGGAAATAGTTAGAAAAACAAGCGACATGAAGACCTTGCTACTTAAGGAAGTAGAAGGTTCATCTGATGACTTAATCTCCGTTCCTTGCTTCAAACCTTGGGATAGGATAGTAATAAGATACAACGGATTAACAGGACATTGTGGTTTTATTGAAGAAGGAGAGAATGTCAGGGGAAAAAGTCTAAAAGATATTTGGTTTGGAAAATTCTTTCAAAACGCTAGAAAAAAAATGTTAAACAAAGAACTCTTTTCTCATTGCCACAAATGTGTTCCTAGCGATTTCATTCAAAAAAGAAGATTTCAAAAGGAACTTATGGAAGTTATTAAGGGGATGTAAATGGAAGAAATAATAAATAGCTTATCGAGTTGGAGAAAAAATGAAAAGGGTTACCCAACTCAAGTTCAAATCCATCCAACTAACTATTGTAATTTAAGGTGCATCTTTTGTCCTACAAGAGCTTTAGTCAAAGAACTTGACAGAGAAAAAGAACTAACCAGGGAGGAATGGTTGAGAATCATCGAGGAAGGTAATGAATTGGGAGTAAAGGAATGGCATATATGTGGTGGCGGTGAACCCCTCTTCTTTACAGAAGATACCCTAGCAATAATGAAAAAAATAAAAGAATTAAATAAGTATGGAGAAATTATTACAAACGGTACTTTCTTTCAAGAAGAGGTTGCAAGGAAGGTTGTGAAAATGGAATGGGACAAGATTTACATAAGCTTAGATTCGCCAATCGCAGAAACTCAAAACTTTTTAAGAGGTGCAGACTGTTTTGAAAAAACAATTGATGGTATAAAAAATCTCGTTGAATTGAAGAAAAATTTGAGAAAGGAAAAACCACAAATATACTTTCACTCGGTAATTTGTAACAAAAATTATCAACAAATTCCTGAAATGGTTAAACTAGCTTATAAACTAAAAATACAAGGAGTGCTGTTAAATGCTTTGAATCTATGGAAACCTGAAATCAATAAACTTAAATTGAACAAAAAAGAAAGTAAGGAGTTAAAAGACGTGTTAGAAAAAAGTGAAAAGCTCATAAGCAAACTTAAAATTTCTACAAATATTCTAGATTTTTCAAAATTTCTTTTTATTGAACGGGCAAATGTAATGAACAGGGCTATGATGAATGAAGTTAAAGAAAGTAAGGATACTTTCTCTTCGGTTGCCTGTTATTATTCATGGTACAATATTTCTATATTTGCGGATGGAAGAACTCTACCTTGCTTCATTCTAAAAGATGAAGGAGAGAGTGTGAAGGAGAAAAGTTTAAGAGAGATTTGGTCTGGGGATTACTTTGCAGAAATGAGACAAATATTTTTGAAAAATAAATTGAAAGAAGATTGTTCGAAATGTAATCCTTGGAATTTGCCAAAAATGAAGGAGATAAGAAGTAGATTACGAGCGATAACATAAATTAAAAAGTCTTAGAGGAGAGAAAATATTCCCTTATTTCTTTATTCCTGATGAATTGAGAAAAAACGCAAAACCTGCATTCTTCTCTTATAATTTTGTTCAAAAAATTCTTTCTTTGTTTGTTAAAGTATTCTCCAAACCATATTTTTTCCAAAGATTTTTCTTTTATATTTTCAGGCGATTCTTCAATCATGCAACAAAATGTTGCCTCACCATTTCCCTTAACCAAAAAGTGCAAAAAAGGTTCAAAGCAAGGGGCATGAACTAAATCCTTGGATGAATTTTCCATCTCATCAAATATTGCTTTATTCATTTCTCCGCTTGAAACAGAAAAACTTAATTCATTTAGATTTGTTTCCACTCCAAGTTTCTTTGAAAAATTAATTAACCTTTCAATATTTTCATTTAATTTTAACTTCTGATTATCTCTTAACTCAATTTTTTTTGTCGATTCATCGTATGGAATTAGAGGAATTAAAGTTATGCTCTCACAGTCTACCTGCGAAGCAAATTTAATTAGCTTATCTATCTTATCAGAAATCTTATTATTCAAAACTGTGTTAAAAACTATTTTTGGTTTATCGCTTCTCAAATTCTTTTTTACTTTCTTTAAAGTAAACAAATTCTTTTTTACTTTTTCAAAACAACCTCTCATTCCTCTTATATAATCATGTGCTTCTACATCTGGCGCATCTATGCTAAACATTATCATATCCCAACCGATTCCAACTATCTGATTTATATTTTCTTCTGTAAGCAAAGTGCCATTCGTATTCAGGTTTCCAAAAAGTTCTCTATTTTTTATCTCTTTAATCAATTTAAGAGTGGTATTTTTCCTTATGAAAGGTTCTCCGCCTCCTGTTATAAGAAACTCTCTTGCATCTAAATCATTTGCTTCTTCAATTAATTTGATTAACCTTTTTTCCGAAACTTCACTTTTCATCTCTTCTTTAGGATTGTATTTAATTTTCTTTTCCTCTAACCTCCTTCTATTAGCCCAAGTACCACACATTATGCATTTTAAGTTGCATCTGTTAGTAGGCCAAATTTCTACAATAAAAGGCCCTACCTTATTTTCAGACCATCTCTTTAATCTCTCGACTTTTTCATCCATTCATTCACTTTCCAGTTAATTTTTTTCTAATTTCTTTATTCTCGTCAACCAAAGGAACGCAGCATCTTGAGCACCATTCTGGCAAACTAGATTTAATTTTTCCTCTCATACTTTCAAAATCTTCAAACCATATTCTTCTTAAATAATTTTTATTTAACTTTATACCTTCTGATTTTGGCCATTGTGGACATGGAGTTACAGAACCATCTGAATTTATGTTCATGGTATACCAAGGAAGAAAACATGAGGGTAATTTTTCATTACCTTCTAAAATTATCTTTTCCATTTTATTGGAGTATAGAAACAGATTTTTTTTGATTATCTCTTCTATGTTGCTTTTGATATCATATTCTTTGCTTATATCATCTGCTTCTTTCAAGAATCTATCAACCTCAGACACTTCCATTTTACTAATTTTTAAATGTTTACTTCCTTCTGTCAATTCAATCATAGGTAAGATGTAAACAAAATTTATTTTATATGGAGCAAGTTCTTTGATGAGGTCCCCTAGTTGATTATAATTCTTGTTTGTGAGAACAAAGTTTACCTCAACTGTAGGAAAATTCGATTTAGTTCTTTTCTTAACTTTATAAAAATTTTTAACGCTATTCACAACTCTATCAAAGGAACCTCTCACTCCCCTTAGATTATCGTGTGTTTCTCTAAGTCCGTCTATACTAAATCTTATCAAATCCCATTCCATCTTCACTATTTTTATTATATCTTTTTCACCAACTAACGTACCATTAGAAACCATCGAACCAATAATTCCGTGTTTTTTTATCTTTTCCATGCTTTTAAGTAGAATTCCTTTTCTTAGAAAAGGTTCACCACCAAGAACACCAAATATCCTTATGCCCATTTGGCTGATCTCATCTATTAATCTCGAAATCTCCTTATCGCTCATTTCTTTTTTTATAACATCTAAAGGAGTTTTAGAATAATTGCAAAACTTACATCTGAGATTACATCTCTCTGTGAAAAAAATATCAACTTTTACTGGATCTTGTTTCTCTCCATCTTTTAGCCATTTATTTACTCTTCTAATCGTTTCTGGTATATGGGTCATTTTATAGCCTTTTACTCAACTCTTCTCTTATTTTAGTGTTCAGGTAAAGATGAGTCGAAACACAATTTGTACAAGCTTCAAAGAGCTTACCACTCTTAAGCAAGTTTCTGAAAGCTTCAAATTCTTCGCCATACCAAATATCTTCAAAGCTTTTATTTCTTACATTCACTTCTTTTTTACAAAAATCTGAGAGATATATTGTTGAACAGGGACCTACTTTACCATCAGCCTCTATCTTCGGCCAAATCCAAGACTCAAAGCAAGGAATTCTTAAGAAGGGATGTGATGCTTTAATTTTAGAAATCTCAAAAATTTTTTCTTTTAACTCACCTGTTTTTTCTATCTCTCTTACTTCAAAAAGAGCATCCAAGTTTGTTGAAACTTCGAGAGAGTCTGCTAGATTTTTCCATTCAGGAATTTTTGAAAGAATAAAATTTCTTCCTGTTTCAGAGACCTTAAGTTTTTCTACATCAGGATTACTAACAAAAACAGGTTCAAATGTTATATTTGAGATGTTTAGATCATGAGCAAGTTCTATTATTTTGTCTAGCTGAAAAAAATTAATTTTAGAAACTACAGTACTAAATTCTAAGAAAGGCACTACCTTATCGAGTAGCTTTTTGTAATGATTAAAAAGTTTTATGTTTCTGATTATTTTTTGAAAAACACCTTTTACTCCGCGTGATTTATCGTTTACTTCAGATGTAGCACCATCTACACTAAAAATTATATTATCCCATCCTATTTCTACTGTCCTTTTTATATCTTTTTCATGCCATAAAGACCCGTTGTTAACGATTCTCCCTGTGGTATCATAACCTTTAATAATTTTCATCATTTCCAAAGTAGTTTTAGGGATCATTAACGGATCTCCTCCACCACTTATTTGAATTGTATCTACGCCCATCGCACATAACTCCTTTGTTAGTTCTGTCCATCTCTCATGTGGTAAATCTCTAGAATAATCGTAAGGATTAAGCCTCTGAAAACAAAATGGGCATTTTAGGTTACATCTATTTGTAGGATAAATCAAAACTCTCTCTGGCGGTGCTCTTCTTCCCTTTGACCATTTAACCAATCTAGAAATTATTTTTTCCATTTTTATCTCTTTGATTAATTAAATCAAACTTATATTAATTTTTAAAATATTTCAGTTAGCGAAAATTGAAAAGAGAGAATCGTTTTTCTTAAAAATTAATTCCTAACTTTTCTTTATATTTTTCAACTATCATCTCTTTATAAACTTCCGTGATTTTTTTAATTTCTCCTGTGAACCATAGTTTTCCTTTCTTAAACACAGCTCCTCTTTCACAATTTCTTATAGCCTCATCAAAATCTGAGAAGACCACTATAGTATTCCCTTTTCTTAAACTTTCAATCACTTTTTCACAACCATAGCCAAATGCGAAGAAATCATCAAGTGAAAAATTTGGAGAAAATACCCTTGCACAGTTTGCTTTCTCTTTTCCCTCTGCAACAAAAATTTCAAGTGGTTCAGATACCCCTTTTTTGGTATTTACAATGAGCTTATATTCTCCTGCTGGTAAAACTAATGAATCTAAATCAAAGAATACCTTTTTATCTTTAATATTAGACGTATAAAACCTTACCCTATTCTTTCCAATTAGTTCCATATGAAAAGGGAGATTATCAGGTAAAAAATCAAGTTTGAGTTCGGCTTTAAATTTTCCACCAGTCTCAAAAACCCAGCTCACTTCTCCACTTTCATTAAAGAGTTTTATTCTTTCTATCCCAACTTCTTTTAGATTTTCGATAACTCTATCATTATGTGCACTTAACTCTTTGTTTTTCAAGTACCTGCTATATTTTTCTACAACTTTTGCTGGCTCACCTATGGCTTCGATTTTTCCTTTCCTTAAAAAGATTGCATTATCAGCATATTCTTTCACAACACCTAGTCCATGAGAGACAAAAATAATTATTTTTCCTTGATGCTTTAATTCTTCAAATTTTTCTAGACATTTTTTCTGAAAAGCTCCATCTCCAACCGCTAGAACCTCGTCTACTAATAGAATATCAGCATCTACATTTATAGCAGTAGCAAACCCGAGTCTTACTTTCATACCATCAGAAAAATTCATTAGTTTGATATCCATGAAATGCTCTAATTCGGAGAATTTGACTATCTCTTTATATCGCCAATCTATTTCTTCTTTGTCCATTCCCATTATTGACGCATAGAGATAAACATTTTCCCTAGCTGTAAGTTCTGGATTAAACCCCAAACCTAATGTTAAAAGTGATGCAATTTTTCCTTCAACGATTACTTTACCCTTTGTCGGATTTATTATACCACCTATAATCTTAAGAAGTGTTGTTTTTCCAGACGCGTTTTCTCCAACTATTCCTATGCAATCTCCATCTTCTGCTTTAAAACTCACATCTCTTAAGGCCACTATTTCCTCTCTTTTCTTTTCCTTTCTTTTGAAATACATGACAAATTGTTCTTTGAGTGTACTTTCTTCATGTTCCATGGTAAATTTTTCCCAAACATTTCTGAGTTCAACTCTTGCCATTAAATTTCCCTAATGATTCTTTTTTTGGACTTTATGAATTTAAAGTAGCCAAGAATAAAGATAATTACTGAAATTAGCAATAAAATGCTTGTATTTTCTATTATCGAGAAGTATTCATTAAAGGCTTCTGACGAATAGAGAATTATTCCTTGCCATACGTATATAAGCCTCGCTAATGGGTTAAGCATGTAAACTCTTCTATAAATTTCTGGTATATTGTTTAGTCTGTAGACAATTGGAGTGAGGAAGAAAAATGCTTCGAAAAAAACTCTAAGTATATAACTCAAATCTCTGAATCGTGGATAATAACTGCACAGATATAATCCAGCTCCCAGTATCATGAGAAGTTCTATCAAGAAGAGAACTGGATATAAGAGAATAAAAAAAGTTGGCTTTACAAAGAGTAGAGATACAATAACAACTATAGATGACTCTATTATAAAGGAAATCGAGTCGGAAAAAAGTTTTGAAAATGGTACGACTTCTAAAGGCATTTTAACCTTATTTAAAAGTTCTCTTTGTTCTACTAAGGAAGTTGTAATATTTGTAACTCCTCTGTTGAAGTATCTGTATGGGATTAAACCGGCTATGAAAAATAATACCCATTCTGTAAAATTCGCTTTTAGAATTATTGGGAAGACTAAGGAATATACGACTATGATTAAAAGTGGCTCAAGGATAGACCAAAAAACTCCCAAAGAAGAACCAGCATATTTAAGTTTCAAATCCTTTATTCCGAGTAGTTTGATTGCTTCCCTGTACTTATAGGTTTTTCTTAGCTCTTTTGAGATCAATGACATGAATTTAATATTGATAGTTTCAAATTTAATGTTTATGGAGAAAAATAAGATTAAGCTCTTCTTAACTCTAATTTTAGTTTACTTATTTTTTGTTCAATGGTATGGCTGGAATGAGCAGTCTCATTTCTCATTAACTCGAGCTATAGTAGAAGAGAAAAGATTTGAAATAGATTCTTATGCGAATCAAACAGGAGATAGGTCATTTTATAAAAACCATTATTACACCGACAAAAATCCAGGTCTTTCTTTTCTTGCTTCTCCCATCTACTTAGCTTGGAGTTTCATCTATAATTTTTTTCCCCAAGATTTTAAACAAAACTATTCTGGGGATAACAGATTTGTTACAGAACTTCAGGATACAGTTGCAATTTTTACCTATATTGATCCAGGATTTTTCACATTTTCTGCAATGATTTTTTTAACTTTTTTTTTATCATCTATTTTTACTGCTTTAACAGCTGTTCTAATCTATAAGATTTCAAAGCATTATACAACAGAAAAGTATAGTTTATTAGTGGCTTTAGCTTATGGAATAGGAACTATAGCCTTTATAAACGCCCTACATTTTATGAGTCATTCACTTGCAACCTTTCTTTCTTTCTTTCCTTTTTTTATTCTGTTCACTCAAAAAGATGCAGGGTGGAAAAAATTTGGATTGGCCGGAATTCTTGCGGGTTTTGCGATGGTTGTTGACCAGTTAAATCTTTTGATAGCATTACCACTATTATTCTATGCTTTTTATGTGAATAAGAAAAAATCTATTCTTTTTCTTTCAGGTTTAATTATCGGAGTTATGCCATTACTGATTTACAACTTTCTTAATTTTGACCATCCATTAACTTTGGCTCTAGTCCACATAGATCGAAACATTTTTAAGACAGCCAGCCCAGAAACTTTTTCATTCTCTGGAGAAAATGTAGAAGAAAAGTTTTTTAAAGCATCTTTTGATTTGACAGGAATTTTGAAAGTTTTTCACTTCAAGCCAAATTCCAACCCTTATATCATGTTACGTTTACTTTTCTATCCATACCGAGGTTTATTCGTCTACTCTCCAATTCTTTTTCTCTCCTTTATTGGAATGGTCTTCATGCTCAAGAAGCACAGAGCTGAATTAATTCTAATTCTTTTCATACTCTTTTCATTTCTCTATTTCATTTCTATGAGAAGCAGTTGGTGGGGAGGCTATTGTTTTGGACCAAGATACTTGCTTCCGGTAGTACCATTCCTAACATTCCCAATTGCTTTTATATTTAAAAAACATAGATCCAAATTATTCTTAATTTTGATTCTTTCACTAGTTTTCCTTTCTATTTTCATTAACTCATTGGGGTTGCAGCCTGCAGAGGAAGATATTTACGACTGGAGAACGATGGGAGTTAAAAATGAAGATATGATAAATAGTTTTCACGTAATACTAAATCCATTAGAGTACCATTATTTCCCAAATTTTTTAAAGTATGGTCCAAGAAGTTGGGTTTTCGAGAGTTTGATAAACGACTTTATATCTATAGATATTAGGGTTAATCCAATTTCAAAAGGTTCTAACTTCCCATTCTCAAAGTTTTTTGTACCCTTCCTTTGCTTAGTTCCAATTTTTTTTATTGTGTTGCTTGTATGGTCAAGAGAGGCACTTGATGCAACTAAAAAAATCTTCAAAGTGATAAGAAGATGAATCTAAAACTGATCTTAGTGACGACAATTTTCGTGTCAATAGTATTAAGATTATTTTTTATTCATCCTACTTTTTCTGACGAGAACTTCTACTTTAACGTTGCAAAGAGTGTCAAAGAAGGAGAGATTCCTTATAAGGATTTTTTCTTTGCTCACCCACCCCTGCAGATTTATACACTCGCATTATTTTTTAAAATTTTTGGTGTTTCATTTTTACTTGGTAAAATTCTGGTTTTGATTATAAGTTCACTCACAATATTTCTTTTATTTTTTATTTCAAAGGAATTGTTTGATGAAAAAACAGCCTTCATAGCTTCTTTTGTCTTTCTTTTAACACCAACCTTTTTAGCATTTTCTAGCGTGGGTTATGGTATGTGGGAAGCAATGCTACTAGTCTTAGCTTCAATGTATTTTACGATAAAGAACAAGCTTTCGTTAGCTTCGATTGCGTTTGTATCTGCTGTATTTTTCAGATACCTTGCTATTGTATACTTGCCTTTTTTGATTTTATTTTTGTATCTCAAAAAAGGGAAAACAAAGAGTTTTTTAATCTTGTTCTTCGGTCTATCCCTTTTATCGCTCCTTCTTTTATTTTTATTATTCGGTCCAAACTATATCACACAAACTGTTTCCTATCATCTTTTTTCAAAAACACAATTGGTAGCACAGACTCAGTACTGGGGGATTGGACTCTTCTTCTCCTTTTTGGCTTTGATATCAGCTTTCGTAGCATATGTGGAGAAGGATAGAATTCTATTGCTCCTTGCTTTAACTCCTTTAATAGCAGATTCTGTGATTTTATTAATTTTAAGGCAGATATTCTACCATTATTTTTTAATATCCTTACCGTTTTGTGTCATGGCTTTAAGTAGAGTTTTGATTTTTTCAAAAGATCGAATCACAAAGTTAATAATTCCGATCATCCTTTTGTTATCCATAATCCTTAACATGCCAACAATCGATTTTTACTTGAACCCCATTCATGCAGAAAAATTCTATTATGTTGCTGAGTTTGTCAAGAATAACACCTCTGAAAATGATAAGATATTTGGAGAGCCTATTGCGACTAATTATGTCTCCTTTATTACGGGAAGGAAAATAGCGGGTAATTATCTTGATTCTTATTTGCCGCATCTTGTGTTTGAGGGTGAACAGAGAGTTTTAGATGATATTGAAAAAGATAGGCCAAAGCTTGTTATAGAGATGGACGGCTATTATCTGTCAAATCCAATCTTTAGGAACTCTATATCAAATAATTATAATCTCGAAAGAAGGTTTGAAGGGATTCCAAGGTATTCGATTTATATTTTGAACTAATTATGTATAGCTATTCCGGCCTTTTGGTTTAGTAAATCTATTTAATAACGAAAAAATAAGTTTTATATATTAAAATTTGACAGCGTTGTCTAACATTATGATATCCAACGGTGGTTAGAGTTACTGTAAAAAATCCAAAACAAGCAATCTTAAAGGTTTTGGAGAGATCTCCTGAAGGACTGTTACTCGTTGAAATCGCAAAAGAAGTTGGTATGAATAGGCTCTCCATCAACAAATATATTCATGAACTGATGGGAGAAGACAAAATCTATCAAAGAAAATTAGGCCGGGTAAGACTTTGTATCCTTAAAGGGTGAAATTAAAATGGAATTGTCGGATAAGGACATAAAGAAAAAAATTACCGAAGTTCTTTCTAAACATCCTGAAGGATTGAAGATTACAGATATAGCAAGGGCTGTTGGTGTACATCGACATACTATAACCAATTATTTATACGAGATGAAAGGTGCTGGCGCCGTCTTTATAAGGGATTTGGGCACGCTCAAGCTTTGCTATCTCGCTGAAAAAGGAAAGGTCTACAAAAATAAAAATCTTATACTATTTTCTATTTCAATACTATTTTTTATTTCACTTTTTTTCATACCAAGAGAGATAACATTAGCATCTACAGCAACACCAAGTATTTTAACTGTAGCTGACACTCCAGACCCACAGCAAGGTTTGTTGAACATAACATTCAACTGTACAAACTGTCAAGCTGCTGGTGGAGAAACTATAAAACTGTACGTGTGCAATCAGTCTGACTGTACTAATTGTGGTCTTGTAAGAACTTATCCTTCTTTAGTGACTTTTGGAAATACTTCGAGGAACAGCACTCAGGTCAATGTTGCAAACACCAATGACACTGATAATAGCGAGTCCACGTCTGGTTATATAGAGTTAAATGACACTGATGCTGCAAGGTCAGAAGAAGCAAACTGGACTTGGGATTTCGGAAGCGACAAAACAGGTGATTTCAGAGTTAAATGGTACGGAACTATAAACACAACCAGCGGTACAGATTTTTCAGGACTTTACCAGTATTATGTCAATTTAACGCTTTCTGCAAAAGCAACTGCGGGTTCAACATGGACAGTTATAAGAAGTGCCAATCTAACTTACCCAAGTATGAACTATACCAGTGTTTTTATAGATTTTTTCGGGGGAAATTATAGGTATATAAGGTTGAACGTATCTTCGAATGTGAGTTCTAAAGTAAGGGTAATGGCCTATGTCTATACAGTTTATGCAAGCACAGAAGTCACCACTTCTCCTTGGTGTATAGCCTATTCCAGCCAAGCCGTGGCAAGTTACCCAACTGCAAACTATACATGCCTTTCTTGTGCTTACAATAATAGTGTATCATACTACGCAAGGGCGTGTTCAAACCAAACCACAGCACCAAATAATACAGGCGCTACCTGCAATTTCACTGCCAGTGGAAACACCTTTACATGCAAGAAACAAAATGCTTGTTCTTGTACTTCTAATGCGGAGTGTTTTTCTGGCTGTTGTCAAGGGAATGGATTGTGTGGAAGTGATTGTACACCTCCTCAGTATTCATCAAACTCAACTAACTCTACATTAGCAGGATCAGCAATTATGCATTCTTTAAATTGGACTGATAATGTTGGTTTGAGCGGTTACATATTTAGCTTTGATAACTGTACTGGTTCTTTAGTTAATGACTCATCTTGGGTTTCGTTCTCTGGTGGAACATGGTCTAATGTCACAAAAACAGTAAACTCAACTGTTGGTTGCACGATAAGATGGTGTGTCTATGCCAACGATACCAGCAACAACTGGAACGGAAGCTCTTGTCAGAATCCTTTCACTTATACAGCAAGAGGTACATCTTCTTTATCAGTCCTTTTCACTCCATCAACCAACACAACAACCTATCCAACTTCAGCAACAATACAATGTAACATAACCACTGGTGATGCTACAGCCACTCTAACTTTACTCAGGAATGGAACTTCTGTCTCGAATGGAGCAGGTAACAGAAGCCTTAGTGAGAACCCAGGCGCAGGAGTATGGAACTATTCCTGTACTTACACTGCTTCTCAGAACTACATTGCATCTTCTAACCTGAACAATTATCTGACTGTAACTCAAGGTTCTCCATCCATATCAGTCAATCCATTAACATCAGTCACATACCCAACAGCTACACAGACAGGCTGCCAAAGGACAGCAGGGGATAGTTCTTCACAATTAACTCTATACAGGAATGGCACTCAAGTCGCTCAGGGAATTTCAAGCCCACAGAATGAGACTTCAATTACTCTGGCAGCTGGGACATACAACTATACTTGCACGATATCAGCTACTCAGAATTACACAGCAGGTTCTTCAAATAATAATTATAGGACTGTCAGCAAAGGAACTCCAACTGGTTCTTTGTCAGCTTCACCAGGTTGGACAGTGACTTATCCAACTCAAGTGGTGATAGGCTATTCTGAATCTAATACAGGTGACAGTGACGTTAATTACACAGTCTGGAGATATGATAATGATACAGGTTCTGGAGAGACTTGGACACCTGCTGTGGGAACTTATAACTATAAACTAAATACAACTTCAGGGCCATTTACAAACTACACTTCTTCAGCTAGTATAGATGCTCAAACTTTAACTGTTAGTCAAAACAATACGAACCCAGTCAATCTTTACTTCAGGAATTCAACAGGGGAATACACAAATCAGAACATGACTATCACTTACGGAACTCAGAGCAATGCAACTGGTCTTGCTGTCTATGGGACTGGAGCAGGAACAGTATATCTATACAGGAATGGAATACAAAAAGCATCTGGAAGTCCAATTGCATCTGAAGTAGCAACTCTGCCAGCGACAACATATGTTTATCAAACAAATATAACAGGTAATATAAACTATACTTCAAACAGTACTGGTATTACTCAATACTTGTTTATTAACAAAGCTTCATCCATCCTTTCAGTCCTTTTCACCCCCTCAACAAACACAACAACCTATCCAACCACAGCAACAATCCAATGCAATATAACTGCTGGTGATTCTTCTGCCACACTAACTCTGTACAGAAATGGGTCATCTGTCTCTAACGGAGCAGGCAACAGAAGCTTGACTGAAAACCCAGGCGCAGGTGTATGGAACTATTCCTGTACTTACACTGCATCTGAGAATTACACTGCATCGTCTAATCTGAATAATTGGTTAACTGTTAACAAAGCCAAGCCAATCTTGATTTTAAACAATAACACTGCTACTGTTAACACATCTCAATTAGTAGGTTACTGGAGGTTTGAATCAGTCAACTCTACTAATGGAACTTTAGATAGCTCAGGATACGATAACGATGGTATAGCTTATAATTTCAATACTAACCCTGCTTCTACTGTTGCTGGTAAATTTGGTAATGCCTTGAATTTTGATGGGAGTGATGATTACGTTGATTGCGGGAATAGAGCAAGTTTGAATATTTCTTCTGCAATTACAATTGAGGCATGGGTAAAAATGGCAGGTTGGAGTAATTATCCTGCAATAATTGCTAAGGGATATGCTACGACAGGTGGTTACAGTATTCATGTTCGTTCGGATTATTCTCTTTGGTTTGAACTTGATGAAGCTAGAGGAACAAGACATT
>Ga0315268_10001880_pt1 | contig 24150 bp, 29 predicted proteins | sample C1_top_MG_FD_204535 | JGI IMG/M metagenome (GOLD analysis project Ga0315268, IMG submission 204535) | Sediment microbial communities from Yellowstone Lake, YNP, Wyoming, USA - C1_top | ecosystem: Environmental > Aquatic > Freshwater > Lake > Sediment | place: USA: Wyoming | collected 2017-08-01
GTCCTGTCCCGCAGGATAAGTCTCAAGGGCTATGTTCACATCGCCCACTCCTCCATTCCGAAGTTTCTCCTTCGCTGACGCAGCCTGCCGCTGCGCCACGTGGCTGGGGAGCTTCACACAGTGGCTGATCCCCTCAACGCGTCCAACCTCACCTCGATCGATCAGTTTGAGAGGACTAAGCAATCGCGAGGGCTCAATGACGGTGGTGACCATTCCTCCGCCCTTCGGGTAATGTCCTCGCCGGTTAACCGTTACCTGCGCCCTGTATCCCATCAACTCCAACACAGGCAGGACGACCAACCTAACGTAGTCGATGGTTGGACTCCATCGCACATCTGTTCCACCAGTCATATCCAACCGAACCTCAGAGGGCGCGAAAGTGGCCGAAGGCATGAGGGCCTGAAGAATCAGCGGGATGCTGCCCGCAGTGCCAACATCAAAACTGAACTGGCCAGATACGTGACTGCGAGGTCGGAAGACGAGATCCGTGGAACCCCGCTCAAGGCCCTCGGTCTCCGCGTTGCATGTGGCAGCCAAGGCTTTGACGGCGGTGACATGTTGAGCCTGCAATCCGGGGTTCGGTCGATTGTGACGAATCTTGGTGATCTTCACATCCTTTGCTGCAAGTGCTGAGAGCGCTAGCGCTGTTCTCACGATTTGCCCTCCACCCTCAAGCAAGTCACCGGGTATCTCTAGCAACGCGAACGACCAGCCCTCGACTGGAGGTGAGCGTAGTATTGTCTTGTCTCGAAAACTTTCCTACTAGTTCACGAGGAATTGATTAAGTCGGCGTTGAAACATTTCATTTCGAATGAGCACGCTACCCCGCTTCCAAATCTGCATGGGAATGACAAGATGCCTACAGGCGAATTCCAAGGCCTGGTTGAAGGTGTCAAATGTGCATGGTTTCGTTCTCATGGCTGCGCGGACGCTTTCCCTCACGTTCCAGACTCCGACTGGTAGTATGTAGCCGGGTCGAATTTCCCGTAGCACCACCGCGGCAGCCTGCCTTTGCACACGCTCAAGCGCTTCGGCAATTGCCAACCTTGTTGAGTAGTAGCAGCCTCCGATCGAGGCATAGGTGGTTCTGCCCTCGTACTCCTCGTGATCACCCATCATTGCTGGAATGGCCCCAGATTCGTTCCATGCTGTTCCCGGAAACCAAGCCTCGATGCATTCGTATTCCCAGTTCCGCGGCGACAGTATCGCAGTGTACACATTGTCCAAGTTCTCGAACACGTACACCTGAAACTTGTCCAATGGCGGGTAATGTTTTACTCGTCTGAGGAGATGTTTTGACAGAGTATCATCAACTGCTGTGATGCTCCATCTGGTGGGAACGATCTTGCGCTGTTCCTGCACGCCTAACATGCCGAGACTGAGCACTCTCTGTATTCGCGAAACCTGAATGCCACCATGATACAGATCGACCATGCCGTCCACCGCCAACTCGTCCCCGTCATAGTACACAGCCTCCAGCCTTCTCTCTCCCGTGCATGGTGTAACGGTCATCTCCCGAATCATTGCGGACGGACCGAACGGCTGCGTCTCTTCGCTCAGCGTAACCGCCATTCGAGGTTTCTTGCGAAACTTCGCGTCAACCTCAACAGAGGAAGCGGACAAGGCCAAGTCATGAAGATCCAGCAGATACTTTGACGGATCCACGGCATCGTGAACCTCAACCAGAGACTTCCCGCGAACCAAGCTGAACCTGTAATCGATGATCGTCTGAATGTCCTTTCCCAGCCAGAGTTCTGGCGTGTCTAACACTCGCGTGTCACCTTTGCTTGGAGGAATCAGTGGTCCCAAGTACACCTTCGGATATCCAACATGGCCGACGAAGGCTCCGGGAGGACTGGATCCGTCCAGCTGCTCGGAATCCAAGCGCGGAAGATGCCGAACGAAGACCTCGGCTTTCGAAAGAATTGGGCAAGTGGATTTGCCGCAGAGCATTCGTGCTCCTCGACACTGCATGCAGATCGTGGACTCGGAAGTCTCCAAGAAAGTCAGGGCTTCCGCGTTCTTGGTTGGATCCAGCCCGGTTCGTTTCTGAATCCAGTCCAGGTTCTGCAGCGAGATCAAGCCTACTAGGATTTCTGTGGAGTGTCTAATCAGCGAGAGAGGCTTATGAAAGTAATCACAAATGATTGTGAAATCATAACCTCTCTACACATTCCGGGTCCTCTGAGTGATGGGTGTTAAGGAACTTCACGCGACGGATAGGCAGCAAAAGCATCGTTAGTTGGGTTCAGCTTTGCTCTTATGTCACCCTGTGATACCAAATCTCGAAGTTCTTCGTCTTCGGATACCAGCGCGTCAGAGGACACTGCAGCTGAGCAAAGTATTATGCAGTCTATGAAATCGCTGATTTGAGCTCGCATAGTTATTGCCCGCTCTAGGACCTCTAGCTCTTGAAAGTGGATTTGGCCCAGAGCTTTGTCATTGAGAACAGCCGCGAGGCCTTCATGCACCCGCTCTTGGGTAAGTTTTCCATCGCGTACAAATCTCGCGCCTTTGGCGGCCAACTCGAAGATTGTCATTGTGGAAATTGAAATCACGTGCCCTCTTCCGCGTAAGTCTCGTACGATGGTCCGTGGAAGATGTCGAATTGCAACGCCTATTGCGGGCAGAAGGTAGGTAGTGTCGATAAGGAGTTTCAAGCTTCGGCCTGCTTGGAAAGTTCGTGACGAGAGCGCTTGAACTCAGCCAACGATATCTCAACAGTCGGACGCTTGACCAGAAGCTCATCGAGACTTGCAATCCGCTCCACTATTAGACGCCGCCCTTCCACCCGATAGCTGACTCTGGAGGAAGGTTCCAATCCCGCTTCCTCGCGCACCTCTTTGGGTGGAAATAACTCGCCCTTAGTGCCTACGCGTCCTTCTGGCAAGCCCGTTTACACCAGATGTTTTGATGGCACCAGATATTTAGGCTTGTTTCTGGCAAACGGACATCTGCTACGGGGGGGTCAGGTTAGGAGGAGCCGCCAACTAGGGCCGTGGATTGAAGCAGGGCGAGACAAATAACCAGTCGTGGTCTGAATTATGGTGATCAGGAGGCCTGTCCTTTGCTTCATTTCTCGTCTGGCAAGAGAGCAGGCATATGGTTCGCGATGGTTCATGATGATGAAGGAAAGTTGGTGGCTTGCGCTTTCTCTCTGAAAGGGGCTATAAAGTCCCTCCCCACGCGTTGGCGCTCGATCTGCAAACGCGGTCCTCCCGACCCCGCTGGGTTCAAGATGTTGTATGAGCTATACATGGGTCAAGGAAAGATTGATTCTGATTTGTTTGATCTAGCACAAGTATCTCGCTTTAGGCAGAAAGTGTATCGAATGATTCGTTGCATTGCGCGTGGTCGCGTGACCACCTACGGAGCAATCGCTAGGAAAATCGCTTCACGCAGACACGCAAGGGTCGTTGACACCGCTGTCGGAAGCAATCCCCTGCCCCTCGTCGTACCACGTCACAGAGTTGTGACCTCCTCTCTAGAAGTTGTCAATTGCGGCATGCCCAACCACAAACCTTCGGAAGGAGCAGATGTCAAGCGCGGTCTGCTCGAACGTGAGGGCGTCGTGTTAGCCCAACGAAGACCATCCCGAGGCTGTCTCTGGTCCTAATCTCAGCTAGTTCCCCCGATTTACTTCGGAATCCGACTCGTTGTTTCGGAAAGATCAATTAGACGAACAGGGTTGGTAGCCCTAGTCAGGTCGCACGAGTTTGGTCCACGAGAAAAACGACACGCATCGAGGGCTCTTGATTGGCAGGTATCAGCCCTTTCATCTTGGCCACCTGCAGTGCATTCAGCATGTTCTGAAGAAGCTTCCAGAAGTCATAATCGCCATCGGCAGCGCCCAGTTCAGCCACACCCTCCACAATCCGTTCACAGCCGGCGAGCGGTTGACGATGATTCGCCTCGCAATGGACGAAGCCAAGATCAACGCCTCCACATATTACGTGATCCCGATCCGCGACCTGCGAGTACACGACCTCTGGGTCGCACACGTTGTATCACAAACACCGCGTTTCGAGATCGTCTTCTCAAACGAACCAGTAACCTCACGGCTCTTCAAGGAAGCGGGATTCCGCGTGGAACCCATACCCTTCTATGATCGCGAAACGTACTCAGCGACGGAAATCCGGGAACGCGTAGTCAAAGGAGAGAGCTGGGACAAACTCGTGCCAGCATCCGTGGCAGCCTACATCAAGAGCATATTCGGCGACGAACGATTGCGGGAATTGGCACTGAGTGACAGCCCTAAGCACCAGAAATCCGCACGGGCATCCCCGTTTTGACCCGAATTCGTTTCGCCGCGTCACTTTCCCTGAACGCGATCTCCACGAAGCCGTGACTGCCCTCAAGTAGACCCAATTCACTCTTCGCCTTCAGATCCGAATATGTTCTAACGTAGCGTGCCAACATTCGATTCTTCCCCAAGGTTAACCGGATCCTTTGTTTTTGAGTGAGTTTCAGCGCAGAAAACTGTGCGTTTCGAAGGTTTGTGATGACGTTGCCAAACCTGTCTACGTGGAAAACCTCGCAGGTTGCACCCGCGTTGTCCACCTTGGCTTGCGAGTAAGATGGATTGACATAATCTGTGATTCGAGGGCCGCAATTCTGCGGGCTCACTCCGCACGCAATGTGCGCCGCGACTGGAGCGAAAATGTCTCTGCCATGAAAGGTTGCAGAGATATCGGGCCGCATCAAGGACCGTTCAGTGATCTTAAAGACGCAACGTATGCCCTCCCATTGCGCCGCGGGAACCAAGATACCGTTATCTGGACCCACGTAGTAGCTTCGACTGGTCTCTATCACGATCGGACGACGTTCACCTCCGACGCCAGGATCAACAACAGCAACAAAGACCGAACCATCTGGAAACGCCGCGGTCGAGCTTGCCAAGAGAAAGGCACCCATTTTGATATTGAACTTCTCAACAAGGTGACTGATGTCGATCACTCTAGCTTGAGGGCAGACCGAGGAGATCACAGCCTTCATCTCCGCTCCGTAAGGATCGATCAAGCCGAAATCTGTCAGGAGACCGATTACTGGTCTTGTTCCTGTATCACTAAGCTGACCAGTCATATCCAGTCACCCCGCCATTGGTTAGGTGCCGATTCCGAGTGACGGAAGCAGATATGTTACGACCAAATATACTAACATGAAGTACATGGCGAGAAGAACAATAGAGATCGCGAGATTCTTCTTCCATTGTACACTCCAACTGATTCCAAGGGGAATTCCGATCGCAAATCCGATTATGTGAGAAACGTACGCGACGTCGCCTTGCAGACCATAGTAGATCGCCAGTGCGTTGTACAGGAAGTAGAGAACCGCAACCAAACCGACCGGCATTAGGAGCAGCCAGGAAAACCTGAGGGGTTTCATCAGCATGACGACAGCCGTCAGCGTGAAGATTGCAGCTGACGCACCGACAAAAGTTGAGTCGGGCCGAAAGAACGGCAAGCTTAGCGGGAAGCTGAGAAGCCCGCCTAAGAAAAACGCGAAGAGCATTCTTCGCGCGTCCGTGACACTTTCGAGAGTGCTTCCGAAAACGTAGAGGAAAATCATGTTCCCAACTAGGTGAATCAGGCTTGCGTGAACAAAGATCGCTGTAACTAGCGTCCAGACGCGTCCCTCCAAGAGATTTCTCAGACTGAAGACTAGGTCGCGCTCTAAGATCGTGGTATCAGCTGTCCACGCGTAGAGGCTGGCCAAGACGCACAGCAAGATTAGGATGTTAGTGGTTCTCAAGCAGTATGGCAGCTCGGGCCTTCAAGAGCCTCATCGCTCAAAAGTATGATGCCATCACTCTGCAATTCTGCTTAGTCAACTAGAGTGTGCAGAATACAGAGGCTGGAGCTTCGGACGCCTCGGCTCCGTTTGTTTTCAACTATAGGTTGGTCATGAACTGTTAAGCTTTCGAACGGATTCCGCTATCCGAGCAAACTCTTGAGCCTCCACATCCTTCTCGATGGTGAGCACGACGTATTTGTCCTTCAGGATTACGGTGAGTTCGGTGAACTTCTCGAAGCATACGGCTACGTAGCTAGCGGGTCCGGCCCAGCGCGAAACCTGCTGCGTCATCTCGGTTATGTACTGAGATCTTAGCTCCAACAGTAGCAGATCGTCTGAGTTTGGCGTGAGGCTCTTCAGGCCCTCTCGCATCTTGCTGAAGATCACTTTTCCCCGACTCGTGGCCAGCCCGGCCCATCTTATGCGATCATTGATTGCAAAGATCACTTCGGGTTTGAGGGGTTTAGGTTCAGTCACGCTTCGAGCAACCCTAGATTGCCTCTTGGTCAATGAGACGATTTATCGTTTTTCTCCCGCGACCCCGCGGGAACCACGCGTAGTACTCTACCGGGAAGAATCGGCCCAAGAACCATGCCGCATTACTGAGACTCGTCCCCACTCGAACCGATGTCGGCGGGTTTTGATCTGGATACGTATGGGTTTTGGGCGAGGTAGAACCGCCACTGGCGGTCGCTGCCTTCACGTATCCCGATCCTAGCTGAACTGGCAATTCTCGGTTTCCCGCCAACTCCTTTCGTGATGAATAACGGTCCATATTTCGTCAAGTCGACTTCGTTGAGCGATCCATCAATCCTCAGCGCCTTGGTCAACTTGCCCGGCCCATTTGTCAAAGAGATGTCGCACATCCCTAGACGTTGCCTTCTCATCAACTGAATACCCTCGAGGGGCTCTATGGCGCGAATGAGAACTGCCCCTGGCGTTCCACTCTTCTGGGTGGTCGCGTTGAGACAATAGTGGTTTCCGTATGTGAAGTAGACGTACGCGTGGCCGGGTTCACCGAACATTGGAGAATTCCTAGCGGTGAGGCCGCGGAACGCGTGACTGGCCGGATCATCACTCCCCCGATACGCTTCAACCTCAACGATGCTTCCAACCATCCTTGTTCGACCGAGCACTCGAACCAAATGCTTTCCCAGAAGCTCGCGAGCCACCCTAACGGTTTGCCGAGCATAGAAATCTCGAGGCAATATGTCAGCTTGGTCAAGATCCGATGGCGCCATGTTCGAAGAATCCGCTCGCGTTTCGAGGTTCATCAAGGCAAGACTTAACTCCGAAGGCTCATAGCGCAAGCCCACTTGTAGCACGAAAGCAGTCGATCAATCAGAAATGGATTGTGCAAAAGATGGACAAGAAGCACATGCAACAGTTGACGAAGGAGATTCTGCTGGAGATGGGAGAAGATCCGACACGCGAGGGGCTTAGAGAAACGCCGAGGCGAGTAGCGGACATGTTCGCCGAACTCACGGAAGGCTACTCTATGAACCCGAAAGAGATACTCTCCAAGGAATGGAGCGAGATCACCGGAATGGTCGTCGCGAAGGACATTGATTTTTTCTCAATGTGTGAACATCACATGCTGCCATTCCATGGGAAAGTGAACATTGGATATATCCCGTCGAAGTCTGTGGTGGGTTTGTCGAAGCTGGTGAGATTGGTTGACTGTTTTAGTAAGCGGCTTCAGCTGCAGGAGCGTATGACGAAGCAGATCGCGGACGCCATCAACGATAACCTGAAGCCTCTCGGCGTCGTCGTTGTGGTGCAGGCTAGGCATCTTTGCATGCAGATGCGGGGAGTGAGGAGCGGCGCGGACATTATCACCTCAGAAATCCGGGGCCGTTTCGAAAGGTTCGAAACGCGGAATGAGTTCTTTGAGATGCTGAGGAAACCAAGCTAAGTAGGCGGTATCTTTGGCGAAGAATCGAGAGCCGGACATTGCGCGTCTATACAAGAGGGAATTCTCGGCTGCGCATATCATAGCGGGCCATCCGCGTTGTGGTCGCCAGCATGGACACAACTATCAGCTCCTGGCGAAGGTCTATGGGCAGAGCGGTGAATGGTTGGATTTTGAGGACATCAAGAAGCAGGTGGACCAGTTCATCGATGAACGGTACGACCACCATGACCTTGGGAACATGACCTGCGAGCGGTTAGCACGAGAGTTACAAGAACAGCTCAGGATCTTCTTCAAGTCCCCCGTCAAAATTGAGCTGTGGGAGACAGGAAAATTCGGAGTAGAGACCCTGTAAAATCGGTCACAATCCCGTCAAGTTCACGGACTCGTCCTAGTACTTCTCAACTTCTCCGCGTACGTGACCTGCCTTCAGCAGCGCGAAGTGATGTACGTCGGTTGGGACCCGGAGCTTTCCGGTGTTGTTGATCCGTGCGATCTTCTGGAAGGCTTCTCGGTCCACATCTTTGTCGAAGGTTAGGTTTCCGCTGTTCTCAAGATGGAAGCTCCCCAGCTCCTCGTGGAGGCCCATGATATCTGACTTGGATAGGAGGACGGAGCCTGCGATGACTAGCTTCTTCGTGTCAAAGACATCGTGTTTTTCCGCTGGAGACTCACTCATATATTGACGTAGGGCCTCGTTGACGACGTCCGCGACGTTCTTGCCGTTCTGTTTGGCTCGGCCAACAACGCTGTTGTAGATATCACGGTCTAGACCGCGTATCAGCACAGCATTGTTTGCCATGTTAACCAGCTCGATAAGTTACTCCGTTTACTTTGATATCTTGATAACATTGATTACACTGCTTTCTTATAAATCTTGTTAATTCTTTTAACACCCCTTAACTTGTACTACGTGATTGCCTCGTTTGCTTCGGCAAACTTGGCTTGGGCCAGAAAAAAGGAGGAAACAAGTTTGGTTGAAGACCTGGAAAGATTACTGTTCGAAGAAATCCCCGAGATGGAGACCCCGAGGATAAGGCGTTGCGAGTGGTGCCACCAACCTCTCCCGAACGACCGCTACCACCTCAAAATATGCCCTCAATGCCGCAAGGAATCTATCTCAACCTTCATGAAACGCTAGATCCCCCCCCCGTCACGGGGTTCTTCCCTCCCCTACTCCGACAGGGGAATTCTCGTTTTCTCGCAGTTTCTACGCGCGAAAAGGCGGAAGTCTTACCCGCCCTTTCACAACCTCGTTGAAGCTCATGCTCTGTGAATCAACGATCTTGAGTCTGGCTTGGATCGAACCTCGCTCGACTTCGATGATGTTGTAGGAATGAGCATAGAATCCTCTCAAACGCTCACTCGATAGCGTTCCCGCGTGGATGATCTGCGTGGCTTTGAGCTCCCATCTCCACGGCCTATGCCTATGACCAGCCAAAACCAGTGCAGCCTTCGCGTCCATTATGCCACGCAACGTATCACCCGCATCAACCACTGGGATGTTATCCGGCCCCGTATCAGGGACCTGTATGAGGTGATGGTGCATGGCAATGATCTTCGTATCCCGCTTGTACTTTTTGAGAACCTGTTCGAACCACACAACCTGCCTGTGCCCTACCTCTCCATCATTGCGCTCAGGCCTCGCCGTGCTGATTGTTGTGAAGACGCAATTGCCAACCTTCAGAACAGGCTTTGATGAGAAGAATCTCTTGAAGAGCAGGTAGCCGGTGGAGCGATAGTCGTGGTTCCCACTACAGACCACTTTGTTCTTACACTTGATCGTACCGATGACTTCCCGGGCCTGCCGATATTGAGACAGTAAGCCGTTCTCAGTCAGATCGCCCGTTACAGCCACTGCATCCGGTTCAAGATTGTTTATCTCCTCCACGGCTGTTTCGAACACGTTCTTCTGAAACTCGGGACCGCAGTGAACGTCAGAGATGTGAACAATCATCATCGCACTTACACCTTGAATCTCCGTGTCTACAAGATTGGAGGCACTTAAGCCCTGAGGCCTTCCGGGCCGTGTCTGGCATTTGCGTCACGCTCAACTGTAGTTGGGTCGTCTATCGGGGAGCCGCTGGTCTGACGAATCGCTCGATCGATTTGTTGACGGTAAGGTTCAGGACGACTTCTGCCACATCAGTCGCGTATTCCCCTATTCTTCGAAGGCTTTCAGAAATCAACCTGTATGCCGACATCTCGGTTGCCGGGATCTTTCCCCTCAAGAGGCGATCGACGAGCCGCGACTCAAGCTGAGACATCTTCTCTTTCTCAGAGAGCACGCTCTCAGCTAGCTCGTAGTTTTCAGAGAAGAGTGCGCGGAGCGAAGTGTCCATCATGTTTAGCGAGACATCGCTTAGCGTTCGGGTATCCTTCAGTAGTGCAGGGTCAAGCTCATGTTTTACGAGCAAGGAGTTCTGCGCAATCCTCGCGGCATGGTCCGCGGAACGTTCGACGCTCTTCGTAATTATCCTATAGCCTAGGCATTCGACCGGTTGACTCAGACCAATCCTTGCAATGAGCGGGGGATGTTGAACTGCCCACTTGAGCTGCCTGATAATGTAGAGGCTGAACCTGTCAATCTCATCATCAATCTTCGAGACCTGATGAGCCAGTTCAGGGTCACGGCTCGCCAGTGCCTGCACTGAATCCTGCTGCATCGAGTTCGCGATCGAGCTCATCCGTCTCAGCGCATCGGGTACCAAGAGCTGGGGATAACTGAGCAGCACCTGGAGTGTCGCGCTTCGCGCTGATTCCGTGACGAGTTCTGTTCCTACGAGCTTGGTTCTCGCAACATCTCTGATAACATCTCGGACGCGAGTGGATAGGTTTCCGGTTTTGGAGTTGATCTCGATGGTTGAGAAGCCAACAACGTAGAGGGAGATCAGTCTTCGTGCAACTGTGTCTGGGTCCGCGTCAGGAGGAAGCGATATCGCGCATTGGGTCCGGTCATCTTGGGGCCTCATGCCTTCGAAGGGCGTCAGCAGGAGCCCACGATTCTGTTGCCTACTGAACTCAACACGACCTCCCTTCTTGAGCCCCGCTTCTTCCACCCATCCCTTCGGAATCGAGACTATGTATGAACCGCGCCCCGTCAGCTGCACGCGGCGAACATACCTATCCTCGTACTCGTCCGAAGCTCCCTTTACTCGATTCACGGTACGTACTATAGATTGCTAGTATTTCATGTTAACTCTAGCAGTTTCCTATACCTTCGTGGCAGTTGTAATGTAAATCACGGAATCGCCGATGTAACATGCGTGATCAGCGATCCGCTCAAGGTACCTAAGAACCAGCGCCGAGGCCAGTGCGCATTTGATTGGAATTGTTGTACCAGCTGAGAGCTGCCTATTGTAATCCAGATACACCTTGTCAACTTGATCGTCTTCTTGGCGCAGCGATCGCGCGAGTTTAGTGTCCCGATTCTTGAACGACTCGATACTGGTCTGGATCATCTTTGTGACCTTCACGCTTAGGTCCTGGACGACGGTCTTGTCGCATTCTGAAAGATCCCCGTAAATTTGCAACACCTGAGCGATGTCGTACGCGTATCGCCCGAATCGAGAGAAACCGTATGCTATCTCGAGGCAGGATTTGATGAACCGCAAGTCTGTGGCAACTGGCTGATATCTTGCTAGGAGTTCGACGGCCAGTTCCTCGACTTCAGATGCCAGCGTGGAAAGCTCCTTTGCCCGTTTCAGAGCTTCCTCCGTGATCTCTTCACCTTTGGCGTAGGCTTGAATTGCTTTCAGGACGGATTCCTGAGCCAAGGTGGCCATGTCGACTACGGCGCTCTGTAAACGGCTTAGTCCCATGTCCATTAGACGGGGCAATTGGATTCAACCGAACTTTCCGCTAATATACCGCTCAGTCAGTTCGTTGTGAGGATTCGAGAATATTTGCTGCGTTGGTCCGTACTCAATCAGCTTGCCCAAATACAGGAACCCTGTGAGATCTGACACTCTAGCTGCCTGCTGCATGTTGTGCGTGACAACGACCACCGTGTAGGTCTCTTTCAGCTTGGCGATTAACTCCTCGATTTTGGCCGTTGCGACCGGATCCAAGGCCGAGCAAGGTTCATCCATGAGGACCACTTCGGGTTCCACGGCCAACGCTCGTGCGATACAGAGCCTCTGTTGCTGTCCGCCCGAGAGACTTGCGCCAGATTCGTTGATCCTGTCCTTCACCTCGTCCCAGAGGAAGACCTTCCTGAGGCAATCTTCAACGGTTGAGGTGAGCGTTGACCGATTACCTACGCCGTTGAATCGCAGGCCTGCCGCGACATTATCGAAGACGGACATCGTGGGAAATGGGTTAGGTTTCTGGAATACCATTCCGACTCTCCGCCTGACGCTCACTGGATCAGCGGATGAGGAGTAGATATCCTGATCATCGAGCAGAACTCTTCCCTTCGCCCAGCCACCCAGCGCCACCTCATGCATCCGGTTTAGACAACGAAGTAAAGTTGACTTGCCACAGCCCGAAGGCCCGATGATCGCAGTGACCGCATTCTCCTTGATGGACATGGAAATGTTCTCAAGTGCGGTCTTTGGGCCAAAACCCGCGGTCAAACCCTCGATGACCAGTTTCCCGTCTAAGTGATCGTAACTCAACGTGTCGACAGACACCTTTGGCTTCGCTGGCATCACCGTAACTGTGCTCAACCGAAACTTGACCCCATCCACACAATGAGGCCGGGTAGTTCAACGTTAGACATGGTACCTCATGGTACTCGCATGGCGATATGTGAACGACAATGAGTGTCATGGGGATCGACTAAATCTCCATGCGCGCCACGAGTGCGCTCACTGCAAAAACAGTGAAAGAAAATGCAACCACGAGAAAAGAAATCAAACAAGAAAATGCTTGCAGCAGTCGGCATAATATTAGTTGTGCTCATAGCTGTCGGCGCATACTACTCATTTGGAACCACAAACCCACCCGCGACGACCACCACAAGCGGCATCAACACGATGACTTATGAATCCATGCAGCCGGTCACGTTGAACGGAGCCGGCGCAACATTCCCATTTCCACTGATCTCAAAGATGAGCGCGGAGTACAACAAACTGTACCCTGCTGTACAAATCAACTACCAGTCCATCGGAAGCGGTGGGGGAATTCGACAATTCACGGTGAAAACAGTTGACTTTGGCGCTAGCGATGCTCCTCTCAGTGACGCACAATTCGCGAACGTGACCGGCCCACTGCACATTCCATTCACGATCGGAGGCGTTGTTCCAACGTACAACGTACCCGGAGTCGACTCGGGTCTCAAGTTTACCGGACCGATCCTCGCGGACATCTTCCTCGGCAAGATCACGAAATGGAACGACCCTCAACTCGTAGCTATTAATCCCGGTGTTAACCTCCCAAGCGCAGACATTATTGTTGTTCACAGGTCTGACGGGAGTGGAACGACCTACGTATGGACCAATTACCTTTCAGATGTCAGTTCGGAATGGAAGGAGAATGTTGGAAAATCGACTTCGGTCAACTGGCCTGTAGGTCTTGGAGGCAAGGGCAACGAGGGCGTCGCCGGAATCGTCACACAAAACCCCAACTCACTCGGGTACAACGAATTCGCCTACGCCACCATTAACAAAATCACATTCGGCGCGGTACAGAACGCGGCCGGCAACTACGTCTTGCCCAGTCTAGAATCGTTCACAGCTGCAGTAAGCGCTGCATCCTCAACTCTGCCAAAGGGTGACGAGAACTGGTCAAAGGTCTCAATCATCGACTCAATAGTCTCGAACAGCAGCGCAGCCAACGCATACCCTGTAACCAGTTTCTCATACCTGCTCGTCTACAAGGAGCTCAACATTATTCCAGGAATGGATTTGAACCGAGCGAAGGCACTGGTAAGCTTCCTATGGTGGACAGTTCATGACGGACAGCAATACGCGTCGCCACTCGTGTACGTGCCACTGCCAGGCAGCGTAGTAACGCTGGACGAAGCCACGATAAAGACCATCACTTTCAACGGCCAGTCTGTCTTCCAAGGATAGTGCAAGCAATTTCCAAGCGGAACAACGATGCGCGCCTAACCAGCGCGCAACCCGTTTCTTTCAAACCTCTAGCCATTCTCTCTCACGGCCAACGGTTGACGGCAGATAGGGCATTCAAACTCGTGGCAGGCGGTATCTCATCGATCGTTCTCGTCATTCTTGTGGCAATCGTGTTTGAGTTGTACCAGCAATCCCGATTATCAATCGACGCTTTTGGAATAGAGTTCATTTGGGGTACCGTTTGGGATCCAGCAATATCAGAGGTCTTCGGTGCCCTGCCAGTCATCTACGGTACACTCGTCACGTCCGTCTTGGCTCTTCTTTTCGGTGTGCCGCTGAGCCTGGGCACAGCCATCGTCCTCTCCGAACTCGCCCCGCAGAGTCTCAGATCTCCCGCCTCGTTTGTGGTCGAACTTCTCGCAGCCATTCCAAGCGTGATTTACGGTCTTTGGGGAATCTTCACCCTCGCCCCAGCTCTACGAGACTACGCATACCCAGCCGTGCAAAGCGCGTTGGGCTTTCTACCGCTCTTCCAGGGCCCAATCTCAGGCCTAGGAGTCCTTACCGGTGGGATCATTCTGGCGATAATGATAATCCCCACAGTCTCAGCAGTCAGCAGAGATGTCCTCGCCGCCGTTCCGGACACGCAGCGCGAAGCGGCATTTGCTCTTGGGGCAAGCAGATGGCAGGCAGCCAAGACCGTGCTGAGCTACGGCAGGTCCGGAATCATCGGTGCCACGATCTTGGGTCTAGGACGAGCTGTCGGTGAAACCATGGCCATAACGATGGTAATAGGCAACCGTTTCGACATCTTCACGTCTCTGTTCGAACCAGGCTACACGATGGCGGCAATTATCGCAAACGAGTTCACCGAGGCCACATTCGATCTCTACCTCTCCGCGTTGATTGAGGTGGGGTTGATCCTCTTTATTGTGGCAACAACGGTAAACGTCGTTGCTCGGTTGATTGTATGGCGTAGCATGAAGATGGTGAGAGGTGCGGTCTTGGAATGATCCCTAGTCACCCTTCGCTGCGTCGCGCAAAGGACAGAGCGATGATAGTGCTCTGTGTTTTGGCGCTCGGGATCGCACTGATCCCGCTAGTTAGCATACTGACGAGTATTCTGCTCAATGGAGTAGGTGTCCTGAATCTTAGCTTCTTCACAGAACTCCCCGCAGCCGTAGGCGAGAGCGGAGGGGGAATAGCAAACGCGATTCAGGGCACTCTGATTCTTATCGCGACGGCCAGCGTGATTGGCGTGCCGATTGGAATAATCGCGGGCATCTACCTATCTGAGTACAGGGAAAGCAAGCTCGCCTCAGTCGTACGGTTCTTCACAGACGTACTGACCGAGTTTCCGTCCATAGTGATTGGCATCTTTGCGTACACAGTCATTGTTCTCTACTTCAGGAGCTTCTCGGTAATCGCGGGAGCCTTCGCGCTGTCAGTAATAATGCTGCCAATTGTAATACGGACCACCGAGGAAGCAGTCCGACTGGTTCCGAACAACATTAGAGAAGCTGGCATAGCTCTCGGACTACCACGCTGGAAGACGACGACGAGAATTGTTGTACCCGCTGCTCGATCTGGCATTGTGACGGGGACGATGCTTTCTCTCGCCAGGGCGGCAGGAGAAACTGCCCCTCTCCTGCTGACAGCGTTCAACAGCTTCTACTGGTTTTCTTGCATGACTAAGCCCGTCGCCTCGCTCTCAATGTACATCTTCATCTTCTCAATCTCCCCCTTCCCTGACTGGCGAGCGAAGGCATGGGGCGCGGCACTTGTGCTCATGCTAATGATCCTTACACTCAGCATCGTCGTTCGATATGTCACGCGCGGCCGCTACGGATTACACGCGTGACGGGCTTCATTCCATTCTAGTTTTTCCGTCAAATACAGGGAATGGACACGTTCCTTCGTTGACACCAGCTAGACTCCGCTTGGGCGACCTGCATCCGCAAATGCTTCGAAAAACAACAAGACTCCGATACAAATCAGTGGAGCAGCCCCTGCAACCATAAAGATAGCATTCTGCAAATCAGTGAACGTCAAACCCGCAGCCATCACAAAAACACAAAACACCAAAATGATCCCGGCTGACGAAGCGAATCATTCCTTTCACCGACGTTCCAACGGCCCTTACTTTTCCACGCAAGCTGAGAGTTCCGCCTTGTGCACGTGCAGACTCCAGAGTAATTCGGATTCATGATCTTTAAATCCGCAATCCTACCAGAATCAGGGATAGCCACATATAGCCAACTATTTGTCGACCATTATGTTCCCATCAATTGAGAATGGTTTCACAGGGACATGCTGCTGAGTTGAACGCGACACTTAGAATTCACTAGGCTGAACAAAGAGAGTCAGGTCACTGCTTGCGGATCTTTGCCCGGCAGTAAACAGTTGGTTATAGCCAAAATGCGCCTCACGCAGTAAAGGCGCGCTCATGCGTACGGATGGTCCGGGGAAGCAGATGCAGATTCACTGGGCAAGGGCCTTCCGAGGGTTGCAAGGCATATTTGCTCGTCCGGTCTCTGATGTTGGTGCGAAGGGATCGTCTCTGCCTAGGAGGTTCTCGATCCGCTGATCGCAGGCCGATATTGGCATGATGAAAGTATTCGAAATCCCGGGAGGTCACTTAGGTGCCGTTATACTTGCTGGAGAGGCACAAGACTGACCGGCAAATGTCTCAGGAGACTTGGAGGCAGGGAACTCCTTCTGCATGTCTATGACAAAGTTTCCGTGATTACTCAAGAGATTGTCGTTTCTGTTAAGGACCCTGAGCAAGCAGCACGAATTCGTCAACGGCTCCCTGCGGCTCAAGTCGTCGTGGACGAGTCTGAGAGTCAGTGCGCTTTGGTTGGATTTCTTTCGGGGCTGCGCGTAGCAAAATCAACTTACGTCTTTGCGACGGCTTGTGATATGGCGTTCATAGAACCGAACATCATCCGAGCTCTGTTACAACGGGCATGCAACAGTGACGGGGCGGTCCCGATCGATGGAAAATTCCTGGAGCCCCTTTGCGCCGTCTATCGTAGGAAGGCTGCGCTTCGGGCAGCCAAGACGTGCGTTGAAAGCGGAAAACTGAGCATGCTCGACATGGTAAACCAACTCAGGAGGCTCGTGCGTGTCCCCGTAGAAAGCTTGAAAGAGTTCGACCCACAGCTGCTTACGTTTCAGAACATCAACAGTGACGAAGATTTTGAGCGGGCCAATAGAATCATTCAGACGCGCGGATAACCTCTAGTGCTGTGAAGGAGTATGGTGCACTCATAGCTTGCTAGAGCGACCTGCCATTGCTCAGGAGCAAATCAAGTCTAAGAGAGCTACCTCCCACGCTTCGAGGATTCATCAAGACCCATCCCAGAATCTGGTCAGCTCATGAACAACTCGGCTTGGAATGTTCGAGAGCAGGACCGTTGAGTGAGAAGGAGATCCAACTGATCAAGCTTTCAGTGTCTGGCAGCCAGATGCTTGAAACTCCGTTCAAAACTCATGTGCGAAAAGCGCTCAGAGCTGGAGCCACGAGGAGCCAAATTGAACACGCCATTCTTCTCCTTCTTCCAATCGCTGGAATGGGCCGAACTATGATGACTATGAAGTGGTATCACGAAGTACTTGAATCGAGACGGAGGCACTAGCGGGTGCTCGCGCGCGACCACGAGTCGTGTTGCGGGAGCTCTGAAAGAAGAAACCTCGGTGATTATCCCTGATCTCGATATTACCATCACTGAGAATCTTTTCGAATCACACCGATCCAACCCATACCAGCGAACTCACAACCTCAATAGAGACTGTTCACTGTCGTGGGAAAATGAGCCTCAAATAACCCGGGAGCTTCGCCGTTCTCACGCAGAAATAATGCTTAGCGAATCTGCTTGCTAGGATACGGAGCAACTGTCCCTTAGGGGTGCGGGTTAGTCCTGAGCCCTCTGGCGAGCGCTGGCAGGCCGGAGAAGAAAAGAGGAGTACTGACCGGCGCATTAAGACCACAAGAAAACACTCGGAGCAGCCGATATCACTTGAAGCAATAATCCGGGATTTGGAAAAGACGGATTCGGTGAAGGACAAGACTTCATGCGTCAGGACCACCTGTACCTGAGGATGACAGCTAACGTTTGCTGCGGGAGACAAACCGGGAGACGAGGTTCCGGACGCGCATCCAAATGCCGCCATGCGAATCGACCCATATCTAGGGAACACATGTCTCAGCGACCCGATAGGAGCCAGTGCCGTGTTCTATGATAGCTTCGTGAAGGTTGAGAAAGCCTGACCCAACACTAGCCATCACTCTTAATCGACTTTACATCTCCAAGGCAAGCGATGTTAGAGACCAACGGAACTAGATCGTCAGAGCGGGAATTGGCTTGGCAGTGAACAAGAGTCCTCTTCTGATCTCAGTTGTCGGAACCAGCGGCTCAGGCAAGACCTCAACCATAGAGTACCTGACCGCTCACCTCACGAAACTTGGGTTCAGAGTTGGCGTAGCGAAACATGTCCACCTTGAAGGTTTCACGATCGACACTGAGGGCAAAGACACCTGGAAGCATGCAAGAGCTGGAGCTAGAATTGTAGTCGCCGCTTCTCCAGACGAACTTGCCGCCATAAAGAAGACCGCGCATGAGGCGAAGTTCAAGGAAATCAAGAGGATACTTCTCAGTGAGGATCTTGATCTCATCTTCCTAGAAGGCTTCTCGAAGGCGACAGCCCGAAGACAGAGAGTGTACAAAATCGTCGAGGCCAAGGACGCCCGTGATCTGAAGTATACCTTGGCTAGGACGCACGCACCAATCCTAGCGATCACGGGGCATGTTACGGAAAGTAAGCGTATTCGCAACTCACCCGCGCGCTTGTTGAATGTTCAGAGGGAAAGTCCATTGATCACCCCGATCGTGCGTAGACTTCCGCCCCGGCGAGGTCGAAGGCCAGTTTGGTCAAGCCGCCCGTAAGCATGGTGGTAGGTGCATCGGACTAGCAATTTGAGTACGAGCAAGTCATCTCGCTTCAAGTGCCATCGGATTGAATCCGTCTCCCATGATGATCTCATGCGGAACCAAACATTGCATTACAGAAGCGTTCAGAATGACTTATCCACAGAGCCGAGTCCGAGAACACAAGAATCCGAAAGATCAGATTACGGTCAAGTCACGCCGTGGCATCCTCGTGATTCAGCTTGCTGGTAGGAAAGAGTTCTCCTCCGTGGGGCAAGTCCTCAAGGCACCTGATCGAGTGTTGTTCGACGCAGTCAGTTTCATCCCGCGGTAGTGCTTCGACTACGTCTCGCCAGCGTCGCTATGATTGAAGAGGGAACTAGTATCGGGAAATGAACGAGGTTCCTCGGTAATTTGAGGCCATGGATCAGGAGAATTCAGCTGGTCATGCCGTAAAGTCGGCTTCCAATCTCCTCAATAACCTCTGGCATTCCTGGCAAGTCTGGGCGTTCCAGTTCAATCCCGTACTTGTCAAGATAGATGACTCGAAGAAGTTTCGTTCTGTGAGGCAATCCAACCGACTTCTTGACCTTCTGCGCCAAGCCATCAGGGTCTTTTGTAGTTGTGAAGAGGTTGTAGCCGGTGCACCGCATCTGAACAACCAGTGAATGCTCTTTCCCAATCCGGTTCAGTTCCTCATCGAATTTCCTCGAAATTATCTGAGGCTGTAACGGGGGAACAAAACGCAGGCGGTACGGAGAACCCTCGCAACCAACGTACAGAGGTTCGAAGTTACCTTGTTTGATCTTGGCCGCTTCCACTTCGTGCTGTATTTCAAGCCAAGGCCTACTCTGGCTCTCTCTCAATTTCTCAATCATCCCGTAGGTCTTCTTGATGGCTATTGACAGACTCCACCACCGCGGATATCTGTGAGCTTGCTTACTGTTTAACATATGCTGTGAAGCTAAGGCTTCCGATTTTCGAATGGCGAATCGGAAGGTAAGAGATATATCGGAAACGATATAGCTAGCGATATTGGGTCAGAGGTGATATGATGGAACCGTTTGGTTATGGCCATAGGAGACACTGTGACTGCGATTGTCATGGTGGTCCTGGTTGGTACGGGCGAGGGCGAACTTGGGGATGGCAGCCTCCTATGACGAAGGATGAAGTCGTGGAAGAGATGGAAGACTACAAGGCTCGACTCGAGGCCGAGATAGCCGCGCTGGAGAAGAGGATTAGCAGTCTGAAGGAGAAACAGTAGGGTAGCATTGAATATGCCACGGTGGTTTCGATGCAGTTGTGGTCCATTCAGGATACGTTTCATACCACCTGGCATACTGAAACCCTACGTTCTCCGACTCTTGTCTGCGAGACCAATGCACGGCTTCGAGATCATGGAGGAAATCTTCGAAAGAACCGGCAGAGTCTGGAGACCCGGCCCAGGCACAATCTATCCTACTCTTTCTTGGTTGGAGGAGAACGGCTACGTGGAAAGCGTAGTTGAGGTTAGAGGAGAGAAGGCGCGGAAACCGTACAGGATAACTGCGAAGGGGCTGGCTGCGTTGAAAGAGTATCGAACTGTGAAACGAGAGGGGCTAGAGAGCTTGGAATGGATGAGAACCGTCTGGAAGGAAATGTAGCAGAGCACCATTTCAGCAGAGACAGATGAATGGAGGAAGTGTAAGGAAGTATGAAGATAGCATTAGTTTCTGATAATGGAGAGAACGTCAGTCAACACTTTGGACGGGCACGTTACTACGTGGTTGTGAGCGTGGAGAACGGCCGGGAAGTGAATCGCGAGGTCCGTGATAAGCTGGGGCATAGCCATTTTGTCAGTGAACCACACGACGAGGAGCAAGGTCAACATGGCTTCGGTCCAGAAGCCCAACACCGGCACGGTAGAATGATTGAAGCGATCAGCGATTGCGAAGCTCTAGTCGCTGGGGGAATGGGGGCAGGGGCACGTGAAAGCCTAGAGGCGCGCGGAATTCATCCAATCCTAACTGATGTCGTGTCGATCGACGATGCGGTTAAGGCTTATGTTGAAGGACGCCTCGAAGATCACGCAGAGCGAATTCACCGATAGCAACGACTGATCTTTAGAGCAGACGCCTAAACAGATTCTCAAGCGAATGAGTGGCTTGCCAAGTTACGACCGAAGCATCACTCAGAGATTTCTCGTCTCTCCCGCCAGAGCTTCACTTCATCTTCGGCAAGTCCTTCATGCCGGTGTTCCCAAGCCATATGCTTCGGGTAATCGTCCTCGCAGAATAGTTGGTTGCAATACGGGCATTTCTTGAGCTTCTCTATTGGAAACTCCTTTCCACACATTGCACATTTGGGCAATATTCTATCAGATGTCAATGCATGGCACCCACATTAGAAGGAAACGGTAGAGCTATGCGAAGCAAATACAAACTCTCTCCACTCCTTTCTCGAAGACTAACATTGGCAGCACACCTGTTTGATGGATTGATGGCGGCTTAATTCTAACGCGCGCATTGGGCGGTAAAACTTGGAAGAGATTAGGATGACAATTAGAACCGTAAGGACTGGAAGTTTATGCACAGCTATCCTGATTCGACAGCTTAATCTCGGCCAACCTCGATTGGATTGTCGCATGCTGATTTGGGAAAGTCTGGCTGAGAAGAGAACATTACTTGACTGAAAAAGCCTGCAGGAAGTGCAAATTCATAAGCAATGGGCCCGCTTGCCCCAACTGTGGTTCAACGGACCTAAGCGATGACTGGAGCGGCCTAATCGTCATAATCGACCCGGCTGCGTCCGAAGTTGCGAAGAAAATGGGCATCACTAAGGCTGGCAGGTACGCCATCAGAGTCCGCTAATTCAGCAAATCTACCTGCTACGCTTCCGCATCGTTCTTCACAGCTAGTAAACTTGCCACAGATTTCTCGGCGTGAATGTACGCTATCGCAAGAATAGGCTGAATGATCGGAATTATCGCTGGAGCAAGTGCTGCAGTAGGGCCGAGAGCAAGCGTCGCTATCGCCGCCGCAACGCTCTGATTCTTCGTTACTGAGGTGAATGCCAACGCTTGGTGGTCTTCATACGATGAATGCGTTAACCAACTAACTGAGAGCGAGAGCAGCAGGACACATAATATAATGAACGCTTGGTAGAGTATGACTTGCCCAACTATCAACGGTTTCGTCACCATCAGTCCTGCCTCCCTAGCTACGAGAACGAAGACCAAGGCAAACATTGACAGCATCGTAGCCACCGATAGGTATGGTCTAACGGACTTGTTAACGAAGTTAGATCCCCTGCTCTTGACCAACACGTACCTCGTCAATTGACCGGCTAGGAAAGGAAGCACTAAGATGTAGAATACTGAAGTCACGATCGAATTCACTGGTATGCTCATCGATGCTTGAGTACTGTACAAGCCTATGATGAATGGGACTACCGGCATAGCTGCGATCAGGCTGATTACGGCTAATGCAGTAGCGAGCTCTATGCTTCCTCCAGCTATGAGCACATACCCCAGAGCCGCGCTTGACACGGGTACTGCGTTCCCAATAACGAACCCCACCCCCACTTGCGGGTTTCCGAATGTAGGAGCGAGGGTGAAGGATATGACGGGAGAAAGAAAGAAGACGTAGAAGAAGAAGGCGACGATCGGCTTCCATAATCTGAATATCTTCACTAAGCCCTCAGTTCTCAGCTGGATCATCGATGGGTATATTGTCAGAACAGCAAAGAAGACGACTGCATTTGATAGGAAAGCTCCATTGGTTACCACATACTCTTCGAAATAATCTCCAATAGGAATGGCCAAGATAACTGAGAGGAGAGTATACACAATGAGGTACTTCCTTACATGCTCCGACATGCCGACGACTGGATTTGCACTCTTCTCACGCAATTTCCTTGCTCTCCCTTACGGCATAGTGACCTCGGCAGCAATCAGCTGAGGCAAAAATATTCACGCAAGTTCCCAGAACGACCGTCGGGTCTCTTCTGAGGCGGCAGCTGCTCAGCAGTAGGGTTCCCGTAAACGTCCTCATGGGCCTAGCCACGTGGCTCTTCTTGGGTTCATATACCCTTCACATACATCATAGGAGCTTCATTAGGAGCTCGGCGGCAAGCACCCACATTATGAGACCCAGCCCGGCCTTTATCGCTCCAGATTTGAACCTCATACTGGTTCTCGCCCCGAGATTTCCACCAATGAGAACCGCCACACCAGTCGCCGCAATCAATGGAAGATCGAGACTGCCAAATGCTGAATGGCCTATTATTCCAGAAAGTGCTGAGAAGGATATGATCAAATGCGACGATCCAGCCGCCCACTTCGCTGGATACTTGCAAACGAAGACCATGAAAGGAACAATGAGTACGCCGCCGCCAACCCCCAGCAGGCCGGAAATAAATCCCACGGCGAAACTCACGGAGACGATGAGCATGTACATGGCGACGGAGAAGCCTGCTGGGGGCAGCTCTCTTTCGGCTCGCCCTCTTTCCCAGTAGGCGTAGATAGACCTGGCTCCCACACCGACCAGGAAAAAGACGAACAGCCATAGCAAAATGCGTGTATCGACAAAATTGCCCAGAGCTCCTCCGATAAAGGCGCCGACGACGATGCCCGGCACGAATGCGAGGGACGTCCTGAAGTCAATCATCTTGTTACGGTAGAAAATATAACCCGCAGAGACCGATGTTACTAGGTTCAACACCAGGGATGTGGAAGTAGCAAGCAACACCGCGTAGCCAAGCAGGATCAGGATCGGGGAGTATGCTGACCCTCCACCCTGGCCGAACATCGAGAATACAAAACCCGTCAAAAAGACTAAGAGAATGGTGACGAGAAGTAGAAGCGTGATGTCCATATCGAATGTCTCATTGTATGCCCTTTAGGGCATCCAGCCTTGATTCCGTGAAGCCGGAACATGGGATGCACATCGGCTGCCCGTCCTTGAAGCGGACGTATCGCTCGAATACGTATTCCCCGCATACGCTGCACTTGGTTTTGTTGAACGACCCTTTTGGAGGCGCGTAAGTGAAATCTGGCTTGGCTTCTACTTTGTAGATTGCTTCGTCAGATTGCTCGTTAACCCAGTTGATTACTTCCTGCCGTACCGCCAGCGGAATTTGGGAAGGCTCAACTCCCTTCTTGCGGTAGACGAAGAACTCAAACTTGCCCATTGCATCAACGAACTCCGACTTGAGCGAGAACCGAACGGCGCCCTTCTTGTTATGGTAGAAGGTGGCCGCCAGCTTGCCATAGAACGTCTTAGCCATCAGCACCTTGCCATAAGTCGCGCCTGTCGCCACCTGCATACCATCCATCATACACGTCTGCGGGTGGCCTTCACCCAGCTCGGGAAAGATGAAAAAGCCATGGTCAGCTTCATGTTCCACGCCCAAGTACTGCATAGCCAGTTTCCCCATCCGGTAGCCAATCGGCATGAAGGGGCACTGGTGCCCGTGAAACTCCCACGCCCATTCAGGTGGGATGAGTTTCGTCGTCATT
>Ga0315268_10001881_pt1 | contig 24143 bp, 20 predicted proteins | sample C1_top_MG_FD_204535 | JGI IMG/M metagenome (GOLD analysis project Ga0315268, IMG submission 204535) | Sediment microbial communities from Yellowstone Lake, YNP, Wyoming, USA - C1_top | ecosystem: Environmental > Aquatic > Freshwater > Lake > Sediment | place: USA: Wyoming | collected 2017-08-01
ACATCCCCGTCCTGCAGGACCTCATCGTCGAAACGGGGGCCCAGTTCCTCTTCGCGCAACCGGACTGCGAGATCGCTGTCATCTCAGAGCACCGCGACCAGCTCGACGTCTTGACGTACCTTCCGTCGCGGGAAACGGTCCGCATCTGCCAGGACAAGTACGAGACCTACCGGCTGTGGCAGGAGGCGGGCCTGGCGGTACCGGAGACGCGACTGGTATCGACTGCCGCCGACCTGAAGTTGGCCCTCGTTGACTTTGGGGAGGTCTGGCTCCGGCCCCTGACCGGCGCTGCCGGGCGTGGCGCCCTCCACACCGAGGACTTCGAGCGGGCGCGGGTCTGGCTGGACTTCAACAACGGATGGGGTCGCTACACGGTGGCCCGCTACCTCAGCCCTCGCTCTGTGACCTGGCAGTCTCTCTGGAATCGGGGCGAGTTGGTGGTGGCCCAGGGCCGCCAGCGCCTCTACTGGGAGTTCGCCGACAGGACCCTTGCGGGCGTAACAGGGATCACCGGCGCGGCGCTCACCGTCGCCGACCCGGTCGTCGACGATACGGCGCTGCGGGCCGTGTGGGCGGTGGCCCCGGAGCCTCACGGGGTCTTCTCGGTGGACTTGACCTATGGCCGCGATGGCGTGCCCAATCTGACCGAGATCAACATCGGGCGCTTCTTCACCACCCACTTCTTCTTCAGCAAGGCCGGCCTGAACATGCCCTTCATGCTTGTGAAGCTGGCGTTCGGGGAAGAGCCCCCGCCGGTGTCCGCGAAGATCAACCCCTTGCCCAGCGGTCTGGCCTGGATCCGGGGTATGGACATGGAGCCGATCCTGACCACGGCCGAGGCCGTGGACGCCTTCGACCAGGGACTGGCAGCCAGACGCAACCGGAGAACGCCCGTAAACCTCCGGACATGAGCGAAACCGCTCCCACTCTCTACCTAGACCTGGACGGGACGCTTCTGGACATATGCGAGAAGTACTACCGTCTCCACAGTCGTATCGCTGCAGACATGGGCCGCGAGGCGCTCCCCAAGGGCGCCTTCTGGGCCCGCAAGCGTAAGGGAGCGGCGCTTGAGGCCCTCCTTCCCGACTGGGAGGAGGCCGCTCGCGCGGAGTACGGCCGGCGCTGGCTAGCGGAGATAGAGCTTCCCCTCTATACCCGCTTCGACCGGCTGGTGCCTGGGGCGCGCGAGGCCTTAGCCCGGCTGGGCCCAGAATTTGAGCTGGTGCTGCTCACTCTGCGCCGCGACGGACAGGAACTGCGGCGACAGCTGCAACGCCTGGGCATCGAAGTAACATTCAACCGCCTCCTTGTGAGCGGTGATTACGGCGAGGAGGAGCTGACCAAGGTGCAACTGTTGCGCCTGACGGAACCCCCACAGCGGTCCATAGTGGTAGGTGACACTGAGGAGGATGTCTGGGCCGCGCGGGCGCTGGGCAGTCCCGTCATTGCCGTGCTAACCGGCATGAGGGACAGAGCTTTCTTGGCTGCGCTCAGTCCGGACTTGATAATCGAATCCGTGGCCCTGTTGCCGGCGGTGGTGCAGTCCGTACTTTCGCCAACGGCGCGCAACCGGAGCAGCCCAATGATGGAGGCTTCTTAGTGCTTGGACGCGTGGCCGTTGCCGGCGGGGTGTACCTCATCGCCGCAGAGGGTGTAGCCGACGCCGTACTTGGTGCGGATCCAGCGGGGGTTAGCGGGGTCGGCCTCGAGCTTGCGGCGCAGATACCAGATGTACAGCTTGACGTTGTTCCGGTCTCCAACGTAGGCAGGGCCCCAGACCTTGGTGAGGATCTCATCGTAGGAAACAACCCAGCCACGTCGCTCCGCCAGCAGGGACAGCAGCCTGAACTCCGTGGGGCTCAAGTGGACGATCTCGCCGTCGAGTTGAACCTCCATCTTCCTTCGGTCGATGCTGAGGGCTTCGTGTCTGAAGACGGAGGAGGAGTCACCGTGACCGCTCGTGTTGTTAGAGGTCCTCTGGACAACGGCGGTCAGCCGGCCGACGAGTTCGCTGGGCTGCAGGGGTTTCACCAGGTAGCCGTCCAGGCCCAGGTCAAAGGCGCACTGGAGGGAACTGCGGGTGGCCCGCGAGGCAACGAGGACTATCGGTATGTCGCAGACCTCTCGGATGCGCTCGACGCTGGACCAGTCCATAGCATCCATGAGCAGAACCGCCGCATCGGGGTGACAGCTGTAGAGTTCGCGGAGACCGCTCCGCCAATCGTCAGCGACGATGGCGTCATATCCCCCCTCCTCGATCCATTCGCGCACTCCGTACGATTCTCGATCGCCGGAGCCAATGACGAGTATTGTTCCCTGACTGCCCATTTGCCCCCTCCCATCGGACAGTTGGAGTCAAGCGTGAGCCTTGAGTCTATCCGCACCTCCTCTTGGCGACACCGTAGGCCTTCGTTCGCAAATGCCGGCTGTCAATGGCTCCCAACCACCTGGACGATTCGGTGAGGTGAACGCGATCGTAACGCGTCAATCACGCCCTGTCAATCTCCTAGCGAATCGAATCGTACGTACGCGTATTTGGGCAAACGCTCCAACGAAACTCTGACAAATTTCCAACGAAGCACCAACCTCTCTCAAACAACCCGACCACGTATGTGTGTGAAGATAGATGTTACCCATCATTTTTGGCGGAGACGATGCACATGAGCAGGATCGCTGTTGTCGGAGCCGGCTACGTAGGCCTAGTGACGGCCGCCGCCTTGGCCAAGCTGGGCCACGATGTGACGTGCGTGGATGTGGACCTGGAGAAGGTCGCGTCCATCAAGGCCAATCGCCTTCCCATCGAGGAGCCTGACCTGAGGCCGCTCTGGCGGCACTATCAGCGGCGCTCGACCCTGCGCATGACCTCTGATTATATGCAGGGCGTGAGGGGCTCCGACTTTGTCTTCCTCTGCGTGGGGACGCCCCCGGGGCGTAACGGCAGTGTGAACCTCCTTCACCTGGTCAGCGCGACGGCCGCCACCATGGAGGCCCTCGCCCCCGAAGAGCATCCCATCCTAGTCATCAAGAGCACCGTTCCAGTGGGCACCGCCGAGCTCGTGACGGCCATTCTTGCTCAGTTCCGTCCGCCCGCTGAGCGCCCGCCGGTGGTCTCCAATCCGGAGTTCCTACGGGAAGGCCACGCCCTGGAAGATTTCTTGCGCCCCACGCGGGTCATTATCGGCTCAGCCGATGAGGCAGCGGCCCAGCGGGTGGCTGAGCTCTACGCCCCCCTTAACGCTCCCGTCGTCTTCTGCGGTTCGCGGACCGCCGAGCTCATCAAGTATGCCTCCAATGCCTTCCTGGCTACCAAGATCAGCTTCATCAACGAGTTCGCGGAGCTTTCCGAGAGTGTAGACGTGGATGTCACCAGGGTCGCCGAGGTTCTAGGCCTGGACCCGGATGTCGGCCCGGATTACCTGGGGGCCGGCCTCGGCTGGGGCGGGAGCTGTCTGCCCAAAGATCTGGCGGCCCTTATCAGGATGGCCGGCGTCCACGAGGTGTCTAACCGCCTCCTGACCGCCGTTCAGAAGGTCAACGACCGACAACCGCGCTTGGTGGTTAGCAAGCTGCGCCGACTCCTCGGCCATCTGGACGGGCGCACGGTGGCAGTGTGGGGTTTGGCCTTCAAGCCCGACTGCAACGACACACGGGAATCGCCGGCCCTGGCCCTCATTCGGCTCCTGCAGCGTCAGGGCTGCCGGGTTAACAGCTACGACCCAATGGTCGCACTTCCGGCGCCCAAACGTCGTTCCAGCCTGACCGCCTGCAGCGACCCTTATGCTGCCGCCGCCGGCGCCGACGCCATTGTGGTGGCCACTGCCTGGCGGGAGTTCCAGGCCGTGGACTTCCAGCGTCTTCGCCAGCTGGTTCGCCATCCCATTGTGGTCGACGGACGGAATTGTCTACCCATCGAAGAGGCGGAGAAAGCCGGGTTCATTTACGTCGGGGTTGGCCGCGGTGGGTGGGCACGCCCATCGGCCGCACCGGCATCACCGGTCGGGGACGACTTGCCGGTCGCTGGCTCCGATGGGTCGCGTATAACGACGGAGGGCTCGCGTCCGCAGAGGATCTGTGTCATCGGCGCCGGGTACGTGGGGCTGACGGCCGCCGCCTGTCTGGCCAAGCTGGGCCACGACGTGACGTGCCTGGATGTGGACGTTCAGAAGGTGGAGGCCATCAAGGCCAACCGTCTGCCCATCAGCGAGCCTAATCTGAAGCCCCTCTGGCAGCACTATCAGCGCCGCTCAACCTTGCGCATGACTGCCAACTATGCGGAAGCCGTGACAGGCTCCGATTTTGTGCTCCTCTGCGTGGGGACGCCCCCAGGACGCAACGGCAGCGTAAACATGCAGTACATGATGAGCGCCGCCACCGGCGTCATGGAGAGCCTCGCCCCGGAGGATAGGCCCATCCTCGTCATCAAGAGCACTGTCCCGGTGGGCACCGCGGAACAGATTGCGTCCCTCGGCGCTAAGTACAGGCCCAACGGCGGTAACCCCCGAGTCGTCTCCAACCCGGAGTTCCTGCGGGAGGGCCAGGCCGTGCAGGACTTCCTGCAACCGCCTTGCGTCGTGATCGGGTCAACCGATGAGGCAGCGGCCCGCCGCGTGGCCGAACTCTACGCGCCGCTGGACGCGCCGATGGTCTTCTGCAACTCGCCGACTGCTGAACTGGTCAAGTATGCCTCCAACGCGTTCTTGGCCACGAAGATCAGCTTTATCAATGAGATCGCCGAGCTGTGCGCGAGCTACGACGTGGATGTCACTAAGGTGGCTGCGGTTCTGGGCACAGACCCGCGCATCCGGCGTGCCTACCTGGGGGCCGGCCTCGGCTGGGGTGGCAGCTGCCTGCCCAAGGACCTGGCGGCTCTCCTCAGGATGGCCGCCGTCCAGGGCGTGTCCAGTCGCCTGCTGGGTGCCGTCCAAAAGGTCAACGATCGGCAGCCGCGCCTGCTGCTAGGCAAGCTGCGCCGCTTCCTGGGCGACCTGGACGGGCGCACGGTGGCGGTATGGGGTCTGGCCTTCAAGCCGGACTGCGATGACACCCGGGATTCGCCGGCCTTGACCCTCATTCAACTCCTGCAACGCCAGGGCTGCCGCGTCAACGCCTACGATCCGGTTGCCGTCCTCCCCGAGGGCGTCTCTCGCACCGGTCTCACCGTCTGCAGCGATCCGTACTCTGCGGCCGCGGGCGCCGATGCCGTCGTGCTGGCCACCGCTTGGCGGGAGTTCCAGTCCGTGGACTTCCAGCGGCTGCGCCAGTTGGTCCGCCATCCTCTCGTGGTGGACGGCAGAAACTGCCTGCCTATCGACGAGGTGCAGGAGGCGGGGTTCATCTATCTCAGCGTGGGGCGGGCGACCATTGCTCCCGCTGGGCGCCGGTCGGTGATACAGGTGGGGCAGATCAGCATTCCCAGCTCCGATGGCGAGCAGGGATCGGCCCTGTCCGAGTTGGCCGCCTCCGCGATGACAGAGTTGATCCGAATGGAACTGCCATGAACCACCCTAGCCTGGTTCGGATCCTGGAATGCCTGGGAAAGTCTTTGGCCAACGGCGATGTCATAGAAGCTCTCGGCAGTTGTGAGCTTCCCCGGAGGGAACGGGTCGAGCCTCCGGTTCAGGCCGTGTTCTCGGAGGTGTAAGGAACCATGGCTATCGAGTTCGTCGACCTAAAGCGGCAATACGAGACACTGCGGGAAGAGATCATGCCCCGGATCGAGCAGGTCCTAGCGGGGATGAACCTGTTCCTCGGTGAGAACGTCTACCGGCTTGAGGAGGAGTTCGCAGGCTACTGCGGCACACGGTACGCCGTTGGGGTAGGGTCGGGGACCGATGCCCTGCACCTGGCGCTTCGGGCGGTGGGCATTGGCCCCGGCGACGAAGTGATCACTGTCTCCCACACCTTCTTCGCTACAGCGGAGGCGATCGTATTCGCCGGCGGCAGGCCCGTGTTCGTGGACATCGATCCCGTCACCTACACCATGGACCCGACGCGCATCGAGGCTGCCATCACCCCGCGGACCAAAGCCATCGTGCCGGTGCACCTCTACGGCCATCCGGTGGACATGGATCCCGTTATCGACATCAGTCGTAGGTACGGGCTCTCTGTGGTCGAGGATGCGTGTCAGGCCCACGGCGCTGAGTACAAAGGCGTGAAAGCCGGCTCCCTCGGTGATGCGGCAGCCTTTAGCTTCTATTACTCGAAGAACCTGGGCGCCTACGGCGAAGGAGGCATGGTTGTCACCAAGGATCGGGAGATTGCCACCAGGGTGCAGATGCTTCGCAACCATGGGACCAGGGAGCGGTACCGGCACGACCTGCTCGGGTTGAACGCCCGGCTCGATGAGGTTCAGGCGGCGGTGTTGCGGGTGAAGCTGCCTTACCTCGATGGCTGGAATGCCGCGCGCCGGACGTGGGCGGAAGAGTACTCCCGCCGCCTAGCCGATCTGGAAGATGTGGTGACGCCAGTGGCGCAGCCATACGCCAAACACGTGTTTCATCTCTACGTGATCCGTACCCCCGAGAGGGACGGCCTGCAGAAATGGCTGAAGAGCCACGGAGTTTCCACGGGGATTCACTATCCGGTGCCGGTGCATCTACAGCGGGCGTCCTCCGGCTTCGGCTATACGCCCGACTCCCTGCCCGAAACTGAGGCCGCGGTCCGGGAGATTCTGTCATTGCCCATGTACCCGGAGTTGACCATCGACGAGGTCGCGTATGTTTGTCAGACGATAAGAGACTACGTGCGAGGAAGGAAAGGGCGTCGATTGCGAGGTTCTCGCTCTTCGGCAGCAAGGGGGGTGGCAGCGAGATGATCCCGGAGCAGTACTGGCATATACTCCGGCGTTGGTTCTGGATCATAGGCTTGCTGGGCTTCGGAGGGGGTGCCGCCGGCTTGTTCCTTCTTCCAATGGGATTGGGTGGCACGAATTCGGCCTATGACGCCAGCACGACGCTCGGCGTGAGCCGCTTTGTCTCCTTCGGCGGTACGGTGACGGCCGGAGCCGGTGGCGGCGATGCTGTCCTCATGGCCGACTACACTACTTCCATTGCCGACATGGCCAAGACGGTACAATTCCAGGCCCGCCTCCGCGATACCTTGAAGGAGCGCGGACTCTCCATCTCAGAAACAGCTCTGCCTCAGAAAGTGACGGTGGCTGCGGACAGGGGACTGCTCCGCATAAACATCCATGGAACGGCGAGCAACGCTAAGGATGCTGAGACGCTGGCCCAGGCGGCCGCCGATGTCCTCACGGAACAGGTTGTGACCGAAGAGGCGCGCATCAAGGAAGGTCTGGGAGCCAACACCGACCAGCAGAGGGCCGACATCCTGAGCCAGCTGACCGAACTGAACAAGGAAAGGCAGCAAAAGCTGCAGTCTCTTAACGCCAGCGCCCTAAGTGCGGCTCTGGACGATCTGATCCGCCGTGGCGCCGCTGGCGCTGACCTAAGCGAGGAGTTCCGGAAAATAATGGAGAACCTTGCCCTGATCGCGGGAGACGCGGACCTCGCTGCCATCAACTCGCAGGCAGACCTGCTGGAGAAGCAACTGTCCGACCTGGCACAGGCTGAACAGAGCTTTTCCAGCGACGTTCTCAAGTATGGCCAGCCTCTTTTCGTCCTCAACCCCGTGGAAACGGTGGCCACCGAACCCGCGAGTTCACTGCGCAAGCGGGACATGCTGGTCTTGGGAGGTGGGGCCGGTTTGCTCATGGGCTGGGTCGTTGCCAACATGGCGGAGCATGTCCGAAACGGCCGTGGTGGCCGTCGCGAGGAGGAGGAGGGGGAGGAGGCCTAGGGGGCGCGGGCCCACACATCATGAACGAAGCTGTTCTGATTACCGGCGGCGCCGGGTTCATTGGATCGCACTTGCTGGAACGCCTTGTGGAGAAGGGCCAGCAGGTCGTGTGCCTGGACAACTTCGATCCCTACTACCCGGCCGAGATCAAGCGGAGGAATCTGCAAGGAGCGCTCTCCTCGGATTGTGTCCGGCTTGTGGATGCGGACGTTCGGGACCGAGCGGGCCTGCGCGCCGTCCTGGCCAGCGAGAGGGTGCGCACCATAGTGCACCTGGCGGCCCGGCCGGGCGTGCGACCTTCTCTGCAAGACCCGGAGCTCTACCTGGATGTCAATGTGCGGGGAACCCTAGACCTGCTCGCGACGGCCAAGGAGTGCGGCGTGTCGCGCGTCGTCTTCGCATCATCTTCCTCGGTCTACGGGATCATCGAGGGGATGGCCAGCGAGGACGGGACGCCGTGTCACCCACTGTCGCCGTACGGGGCGTCCAAGGCGGCTGCTGAGGCCTTGTGTTCGGCCTACGCCCACACGGGCGGGCCATCGGTTGTCGCTCTGCGATTGTTCACGGTATACGGACCGCGCCAGCGGCCGGACATGGCCATCAATCGCTTCACTCGACTCATCGCCAGCGGCGAGGCGGTCAGTGTCCACGGCGACGGGCACAGTCTGCGAGACTACACCTTCATCAGCGATATCGTGGACGGCATAGAGGCAGTCCTGGAAGCATCGCTGCCTGGCTACCACGTCTTCAACCTGGGGCGGGGGCGGCCCGCAGTCTTGCTGGATGTCATAGGTCTGATCGAGAAGGGCCTGGGGGCAAAGGCCAAGCTCCGCTTTCTTCCCGAGCCGCCAGGGGAGCCGCCCCTGACCCACGCCGACATCGACAAGGCTGGCGCCATTCTCGACTACCGGCCCTCGGTCTCCATCGAGGAAGGGATAGGTCGCTACCTACAGTGGTTCGAGCAGCAACAGGGTGCGGGTCCCCACGATGGCTAGGCCGAAGAAGGAACGATCCGCGGCGGACTTGCCGCTGGCCTGGGGTGCGGCCCTCATGTTCATGGCCCGAGCCTTCGAGTATCTGATGGCGGGCATCACCGGAGTGATTCTGGCCCGTGGTCTTGGCCCCAACGGCCGGGGCGTGTACAGCCTAGTGAACGAGACGGGGCTGCTCTTGCCCTCCCTCTTCGGGCTGGGCATCGCCGAGGCCAGTGTCTACCTGGCGGGCCAGCACAGGTTCAACCTCCAGACGCTGCTGTCCAACGCCCTCGGCTGGGTCCTGGGCTTCGGCGCCTTGTGTGCAGCGCTGGCAGCGGTGTTCCTGATGACGGGCCCCTCTCTGCTGGGCATGACGTCTACAGAGCTGGTCATCGCCCTGGCAGGGGCCGGCTTCACGATGGTAAGCGGCACCATCAGCGTTTTCCTTCTTGCCCAAGGACGCGTGGGAGCCCTCACCTCTGTGTCGATGCTGGAGCCGTTTCTTCGCCTGGTGGGTGTGGTCGGCGCTCTGGCACTGGTGGGCCTGACTATCATGGGCGCCGTCTCCGCCTGGCTTGCCGCCATCTTCGTGACCGCCGTCGTCTGCGTGTGGCTCCTGGGTACTCATGCCCGGGTACATCCTGGCGTCAACCTCAAGGCCTTTCGGCAGCAGTTCTCGTTTGGTGGGCGGGGCTATTTGGGATGGATATTTCAAGCCCTCAACCACCGGCTGGACGTATTCCTGGTCAGCGCCTTCATCGGCGCCTCAGCGGTCGGCCAGTACTCCGTGAGCTTTAACATGGCTGAGATGGCCTGGTGGATCCCCCTGTCTCTCGGTGTAGTGCTTTTCCCCAAGGCCTCGGCCATGGACGCCGAGACGAACGCTCAGATGTCGGCCGCCGCCTGTCGGAGGACGCTAGTTGTGACTCTGGCAGCGATCCTGGGCTTGCTGGCTGTGGCCAGGCCGATGGTCATCATTCTCTATGGCAACGAGTTCCGGGACAGCCTTGTCCCGCTGTACATACTGGCTCCATCAGGGCTCTTCTATACCATCCATAAGGTATTGGGCAGCTCGCTCTCGGGTCAGGGCGTGCCCCAGGCTAGCCTCTACGGGGGGCTGGCTTCCGTCCCCCTACTCATCGGCCTGAACTTGGTGATGATCCCCCGTCTGGGCATCGAGGGAGCGGCCATCGTGTCGGACATAACCTACGGGGTGAACGCGGCGGTAATGCTCGTCTTGTTCCTGCGCGTTACCCGGGTGCCACTCCGCCAGGTTCTGTTATTCAACCGGTCTGACCTGCTAGTTTTTCGTTCCACCCTGGCGACGATGATCCGGTCTTTCCGGGTCCGGATCCAGGCCAGGAAGGGAGCGGGAATCTACGAGTCTGAGGCAGCGGAATGAGGGAGGACGCATTCGTGCCCAGGGTCAGTATCGTGATCCCCACATATAATATGGCGAACTACCTGCCGGTTGCCCTGGATAGCACCCTGGACCCAAGCTATCCCGATATCGAGATCGTTGTCGTGGACGATGGCTCCACGGACGACACCGCCGAGATCATCCGTCCCTACCTGCCTCATGTCCGCTACTTCCGACAGCAGCAGCAGGGGGTGGCGGCGGCCCGTAACCGTGCCCTTGAGCTGGCCCAGGGGGAGTACGTGCGCTTTCTTGATGCCGACGACGCCCTCTGCCCCGACGCCCTGTCCCCACAGGTGGACCTTCTGGACCGACACCCTCAAGTGGCTCTGGTTTACGGCCAGGCACACGTTGTAGACGCCGATGGGACGGTTCAAGGCCTGTTCGGGCCGCCGCGGGCCCCTGCCGCCGTCACGGTCACACCATCGGCGCAGGCTTTTCGCCGGCTCCTGCGGGGGTGTGATATCTGCGCCAGCACCGTCATGGTGCGCAGGGCCGTGCTCCAGCGAGTCGGACCCTTCCAGCAGGAATGCGTGCCTGGGGAAGACTGGGATGTGTGGCTGCGCATCGCCGCCTACTTCGACCAGGCTTACATTTCGAGGCCCCTGGCCTACTACCGCGTCCACCGTAATAGCGCGACGGCCGGTTACACCGTGTTCTCCGTCGCAGACTCCCACCGCAGCACCCTGCGAGCCCTCTTCGCCCGGCCGGATCTTCCCTATCCACACCTGGAGACCCTGGCCTACGCCTGCCTGGACCGCACCGTTGCCCGGGTGGCTGCGCGGCTGCGCCAGCGCGGCCCCTTCGTCCGCTACCTGGCGCGGGCGTTGTGGAGCAAGCCTCGGCTGTTCCTGGAAGGAGAAACGTGGAACACCCTATACGAAGGCGGCAAGGCGTTTCTCCCGCTCCCCCTGTTCCGGGCAATGCGGGTGCTCAAGAGGACCGTAGTCAGCCGGACGCCCCTCCTTCGCCAGGGCGGACATATCTAGCGCAGGACCGCGGAGCGACGACGAGGAGGGGCGCCCCATTGCTGAGGCAGAAGCGGTGAGAGGGATGCAAGAGGAGGGTAATGCCTAAGGTAAGCGTTATCGTCGTCACCTACAATAGGGCCCACCTCCTGGGCGCTTGCCTGCAAAGCATCGCCCGCCAGACCTACCGCGACTTCGAGATCGTCGTCGTGGACGATGGCTCCACCGACAATACCGCCGATGTGGCGGCAGCGTTTGTTCCTCTAGCTCGCTATTTCTGGCAGGAGAACCAGGGCATCGCTGGCGCTCTGAACCGAGCCATCCGCGAGGCGACGGGCGAATACATCGGCTTTGCGGATTCCGATGATGCGTTGCTGCCAGAGGCGCTGGAAGCGGAAGTGCGGATACTGGATGAGAACCCCAGTGTCGGCCTGGTCTACGGTCAGGCCTGGGAGATGAACGAAAAGGGCATCGTGACCTCGCTGCGCAAGCCTGGCTTCGCTGAGGGTTCCTACATCAGGAGCGGCCGCGAGGAGATCCGCGATTTCCTCTTCTCTTGTCACATCACCGGCTCCTCAATGATGGTCAGGAAGCGTTGCTTCGATCATGTAGGCTTGTTCGACCCGACGTTCTCCGTGTACGAGGACTGGGATATGTGGGTCCGCATCGCCAAGAAGTATGATGTGGCCTACATCGAAAGGCCGGTGGCCTTGTACCGAGTCCATTCGGGCCCCGTGGGCAACATTTTCTTCAAGGCTGACCCACGGATGCTGGAACGTTTGCGGCGTCTGCGCTTGGAGCGGACTTTCCGGGATCCGGAGATCGGGCATCTCTATCAAGATGTGAGAAACAAGGTCTTTTTCAGGCACCATTGCATAGTCGCGGCGCGCGCCTATGAGGTGAACGAAATGGGGCTCGCCCGCTTCCATATCCTGCGGGCGTTCAGGGCGCGGCCTCAGGCGCTCCTTGGCGGGGGAGGACCGGGCGCGGTCTGGCTGTTGTTGAAGACCTGGATTCCGGGCCCGCTGCGCGGGGCTGGCCGAAGGATGCTCCTCCTTCCGAGGCGTCTCGCTGCGCGGCGCAAGCCGCCCTCACCGGTCGTCACCCATCCCGGCGAACGGCTGGGTTCCTCCGCCGAGATCGGAGGGACGGTGGAGCGATGAAGGACGCCGAGGGGTCTACGTCAGGGGACAACGGTGAGACGAAAGCCATGCCCAAGGTGAGCGTCATCATTCCCACCTACAATAGGGCCCGCTTGCTGGGCGCTTGTCTGGAGAGCATCGCCTGCCAGACCTACCGGGATTTCGAGATCGTGGTTGTGGACGATGGCTCCACTGACAACACCGCCGAGGTGGCCTTCGCTCCTCTAGCCCACTACTTCTGGCAGGAGAACCAGGGCGTCCCCGGCGCCCTGAATCGCGCGCTGCGAGAGGCCAGAGGCGAATACATTAGGTTCGTGGCGTCCGACGACGTGCTCCTCCCAGGGGCGCTGGAAGCCGGAGTGCAGGTGCTGGAAGAGAACCCGAGCGTTGGCCTGGTCTACGCTCAAGCCTGGGAGGTGAACGAGAAGGGGATGGTGACCTCTCTGCGCAAGCCTGGCTTCGCTCAGGGGTCCTACGTCAGGAGCGGTCGGAAAGAGGTCGGGCGCTTGCTCTTCTGGAACCACATTACGTGCTCTACCGTCATGGTCCGTCGCCGCTGCTTCGATGACGTGGGCCTGTTCGATCCGCAACTGCGCGTGGGCGAAGACTGGGACATGTGGGTGCGCATTGCCAAGAAGTATGACCTGGCCTATGTCGACAGACCTCTCGCCCGCTATCTCAAGCACACGGGTAACATCTCCATGAGCATTGATATCGAGTTCCTCGACTACCTTCGACCGCGTCTGATAGAGAGCGTCTTTGACGATCCTGAACTGGGCCATCTCTACCAAGGGTTGAAGGGAAAGGCCTACTTCGTCTACCACCACTACATCGCGGCTATGGCCTACAAGGCCAACCGCATGGGTGTGGCCAGGCGGCGGCTACTTGCCGCGTTCAAATCCCGGCCCGGGGAGGCTCTTCGGCTTAGGGGGCTCATGGCCTTCTGGTTGTTCCTGAAGACCTTGATTCCTGTCCCAATGCTGGAGGCAGCCAGAGCGACCGTGCGCGTTGTGCGAAACCACGCTCTTGCGCGCAGGCATTTGGTGCAGGCTGCCACCGGCTCAAGCGAACCGCTGAGCCTGTTTTCTCAAGCTCGGAGGGAGGGGCGAACGATGAAGGACGCTGAAGAAGATCCGCTTAGCAGTGGCGGTGAGCCGAAAGTCGGGCCCAAGGTGAGCGTTGTAATTCCTACCTACAATAGGGCCCACCTCCTGGGCGCTTGCCTGCAAAGCATCGCCCGCCAGACCTACCGCGATTTCGAGATCGTGGTGGTGGACGATGGTTCCACCGACAATACCGCCGAGGTGGTAGCGGCCTTCGCTCCGCTGGCTCGCTACTTCTGGCAGGAGAACCAGGGCATACCCGGCGCGCTCAATCGGGGCCTCCGAGAGGCCAGGGGTGAGTACGTCAGCTTCCTGGCCTCGGACGACGCGCTCGTTTCTCAGACACTGGAGGTGGAGGTGCAGGCGCTGGAAGGGAACCCCGGCGTCGGTCTGGTTTACGGCCAGGCCTGGCAAATGAACGAGAAGGGCACCCTGACCTCCCTGCGCAAGCCCGGCTTCGCCAAGGGATCCTACATCAGGAGCGGCCGGGACGAGATCCGACACCTCCTCTTCGCGGACCACATCACCTGCTCCACCGTCATGGTCCGGAAACGCTGCTTTGATGACGTGGGTCTCTTCGACCCGAAGTACTCTCCCCTGGGAGAGGACTGGGACATGTGGACCCGTATCGCGAGGCGATACGATGTGGCCTACATCGCCAAGCCCCTGGGGATCTACCTGGATCACGCGGGACCAGAGGGAAACATCTACGCCAAGGTCGACCCATGGACGCTGGAGCGGTTGAGGCTGCGCTACCTGAAGCAAGTGCTCCAGGATCCGGAGATCGGGCATCTCTACCAAGACGTGAAGACTAAGGCTTTCGCAAGGCACCACAGCGTCGTCGCCACGCGAGCCTACAAGGCTAGAGAAATGGGGCTTGCCCGCTCCCACATCATGCGAGCGCTCCGGGTGCGGCCCCAGGAGTTTCTTGGCCCAAAGGGGTTGGCGATGGTGTGGTTGTTCTTGAAGACCTGGATGCCCGTCCCGATGCTGGAGTCGGTCCGAGGGGTGAAGGGTGTTCTGAAGGATCTCGTCTTGACTAGGGTGGGAGCCAAACTAGGTCTGGTGCGCTGCGGAGCCAAACAGAAGGAGGCGCCTAGGCTTGATGAGCCGCAGGAGGGCGTTAGTCCGGCGGGTATGGGCCATGAAGGTTCCTAGCAGAGTGCGATTCGCTCTTCAACACCCGGCAACCGCTGCCGCGTATCTCCTCACGCGGGATATTGATCTTGTACAGGCGGCCGAATGTGAGGAACTAGCGCAGCGCCGCCGCAGGGCTACCGGCCTTCCCTCGGAGCTGGACGACTTGGTGGAGTATTTGGGCCTGCCGCGACCGCTCGTCGTTCGCAACGTGGTTCGCGGTGGGGAGCTTCTCGCCGCCCGCTGGCGCCGCAGCGACCCGCAGACGCCCGAAGAGATCGGAGAGCTGCACCGTCACTTCTGGGAGTACCTGTACGACTTAGCCCACTGGAACATGACCGGCAAGTACCAGGGGCTCCTGGCCCTGTTACGTGGGGAGCGGGATGGTGCCTGTCTCTCCTTCGGCGGAGGTATCGGCACCGAGGCGCTGCAGCTCGCGGCTCAGGGGAACGAGGTCTGGTACTGCGACATTGCGGACTCGCCGGTCTGGAAGTTCGCCCAGTGGCGGGCCCAGCGGTGGGGTGTCCCCATTCATTTCGCTTCGGAGGTGCCGGAGACGGAGGTGTTCGACGCCATCGTTGCCTTCGACGTGCTGGAGACCCTTCCTGGCGGTGAAATGGAAAGAGTCGTTCGGAGGATGGCCACCGCCCTCAGGCCCGGCGGCCGGCTGTACTGCAATGTCACCTTTGCTGCCTCCGACGCGTATCCCACGCGCTCCGGCCAGCAGCGCTTGTGGGATTCCACCTTCGCCGAGCTTCCCCTCGTGAGGGTCAACCAGCATACCTACGTCAAACAAGGAGGCAGCACAGCGGTAGCGCCTGACCGCACTCGCGCACAGCATCCGGAGGATGAGAAGCTGGCCTCGGCGGGAGGGGTAACGTAGCCGTGTTCCTGTTAGAGTTGTTGAGCCAGCTACGGAACCGGTGGTTGCTGCGGTCCTACGTCAGGGCCGGCCTCAAGCTGGGTCGGGATGTGCGCGTCATCGGTAAGCCCGACTTTGGCAGCGAACCCTACCTCATTGAGATAGGGAACCACGTCACAATATCCAGCAACGTCTCCTTCATCACCCACGATGGTGGCACGTGGGTGTTCCGTCACCTACCCCCATACGTGGGGCTGCAGAGGTTCGGGCGGATCGTCATCGGCGATAACTGTTTCATCGGGAGCGGCGCCATCATTATGCCCGGCGTGTTCATTGGGCCGAACTCGGTGGTGGGGGCCGGCGCAGTGGTCACCCGTTCGGTGCCGGCCAACTCTGTGGTTGCCGGTGTCCCGGCTCGCAATATCTGTTCCTACGAGCAGTATGTGGAGCGGATGGTCCCGCGCTGTCGCTCCTATGCTCCCGATGTCATGGCCGACCGGAAGAAGCTGAAGGCGATCCTCCTATCTACCATACCTCAACCGGTCGGGGAGGAAGGGCGGTCGCCCGCCAGGTATGAGAGCGTAGGCGAGACTTGACCACTGCTGACATTGCGCTATCGAGGCAGCAGGCCAAGGGCCAGGAGCGCGCCTTCCCTTGGGTGGCGCTTCTGCCTTTGGCCTTCATCCCCGTGTTTGGCACCAGCGCGGAAGGGCTGCAGCGCATACTCCTGACGGTTCAGTTTGTCTTCTTCTTCTTGGGGGTGCGCCGGCCGGTGTGGATTTTGGCCGCTCTGATGGTCTCTGAAATGAGCATCCTCAACTACATCTACGAGTTCGGCAGCTTCCAGATCAGTAATCGTCTGGTTCTCACTTTGGCGTCTGTCCCCGTGGTCCTGCCCTACGTCCTTCAGCGGCCGGATTTGGGGCCCAGGGCCAAGTCCATGGTACTGGTGGCTCTCGGGTTCTTCCTAGTGGCAACCTTTGCGAACTTGGTCGCGTCGGATGCGGGCTACGTCTTGAAGTTCTCCCGATTCCTAATCACAGGTCTCATCGCGCTGATTCTGGTGCCCGCAGTGGTGAACAGCCGCGATGATGTTCGGGACCTATCCCTCGCCGTGCTGGTGATCGGCACCGCTTCCGTCGTGGTCGCCGTTCTTCAGCACTACAGCCAGTTCACCGGCGCCCCCCTCTACCAGACTGTGCCCTATCCCGGGACCGCCGGCGACACTTTTCTGAGCTGGGGCGGCCGGGCCCTGGGGTTGACGGACAACCCCATCTACATTACAAGCAGCCTCCTGTTCTTCGCGATGTTCTTGCTGGGCGTAGTCCTGCTTGGGAGTCTGGAGCCGCGAGTGCGTCTCCTCTTCACGGCCATCCTCATGATGACGGCGGCTGCCTTGTTCTTCAGCTACACAAGGTCCTGGACCTACTCTGCCGCTTCTGGCCTGCTGGCGATGGTGCTAGTGTACCGGGGGCGCTACAGCCGGGAGTTCGTAATCCTGTTGATCCTGGCGGCGGGCTTCTTCCTCTACTGGAGCGACGCCCAGAGCAACCGCTATACCCAGGATGCGAGTTCCGACTCCAGCGCTGCCACGCGCCCGGTCCTGTGGGAAGCAGGGTTGAACATCGCCCTGGACAACCCCATCCTGGGGGTGGGTCACGATAAGTTCCTCGAGCTTTCCCCCGAATATGCGTCGAGGATCGACCGGTCGCTGTTGGAGCGCCAGGATGCGGCCAGTGCCCTGGGGCGCTACCAGCCCCACAACGACTATCTCAATGTTTGGCTCTCCTTTGGCACGGGCGCCCTTGTCCTCTATCTCGCTCTTTTTGTGCTATCCATCAAGAACTACCTGGAAGCGTTCTTCAAGACGAACGAGCCATTGTTGAAGGGATTGGCCCTAGGGGGAGTGGGGGCAGTGTTGGCCTTCGGGGTGAACTCCGGCTTCCACAACCTCTTCGACAGCACCTTGACCGTGTGGCTCCTGGCAGGCTTCTCCCTGGCCCTGACCAAGCTCGTCATAGTCGACCCTTCTCGGCGAAGGCGACTCGCGGTGCACACCTAGGTGGCGGTGGAGGTGGATCGGTGGGGACGCTGAAGACTGTGGAAGCGGTGCCAACAGAAAGCGATGAGGCGGGAACGCCGAGACGCGTGCTGGTGGTGACCAATATGTACCCAGTCCCGGATAGGCCGGCCCTGGGAATCTTTGTCCAGGAGCAGGTGGAATCCCTGAGGGCACAGGGCCTGGAGGTGGATGTCCTCTTCGTCGACGGGCCTGCCAACAAGCTGAACTACCCGTGGGGCATCTTCCGCTTCCGGCGGCAGATAGCCCGCCATCGCTACGATCTTGTCCACGCTCACTACGTATTTTCGGGCATCATCGCCCTGGCACAGCGGGGCCTGCCCGTGGTGACGACGTTCCACAGCGGCGAGGTGCTAGAGGGCTCCTTCCAGCGGACTCTGTCTCGTCTGGTCTCTGCCCGCGCCGACCTCAACATTGCCGTCTCGGCGGAGGTCATGCAGAGGCTAAGGGGGCAGTGCTGCGTCATTCCCTGCGGTGTGGACCTGGAACGCTTTCGTCCCATGGACACGAGGGAGGCGCGCTCGCGGCTGAACCTGCCCAACGACCGCAAGCTGGTACTGTTCGCCGCCGCCATGCGGCCGGAGAAGCGGTTCGACCTCGTCCAGGAGGCCTTCGCCCTGGTGCAAAGGCGGCTCCCTGATGCCCAGTTGGTCGTCGTGAGCAATCAGCCGCCGGAACTGGTGCCCCTCTACATGAACGCCTGCGATGTGCTGGTCCTAGCCTCTCGCAAGGAGGGGTCGCCGCAGGTTGTCAAGGAGGCCATGGCCTGCAATCTGCCCATCGTCTCGACGGCCGTGGGGGATGTCGCCGAGGTCATCGCCGGAACGGAGGGCTGCTCCATCTGCACCGCCGACCCTCAGGATATCGCCGACAAGCTGGTGGCGGCGCTGACTTTCGGGCGCCGCACCGACGGCAGGAAACGGGTCGATCACTTCTCCATGGAACGAGTTGCCGAAAGGATCGTCGAGGTCTACGGCCAGGTCCTGGCCCGCCGTGCTGCGTCCAGGGGGAGGGTCGGCTGAGGTGTTGAAGCGCGTGCTGATGCTCCTGGAGAACGATACGTATCCCCAGGACACCCGTGTCTTGAAGGAGGCGACCACCCTGACGGAAAACGGCTATCGGGTGGCCCTGATCTGCCCCAGAAGGAGAGGCCAGCGGCTGCGGGAGACGCTGGACGGGGTGGAGGTCTTTCGCTATCCGCGGCCGTTCGCCGCGGGAGGGGGACTAGGCCTCGCGCTGGAGTACGCCTGGGCGATGGTCGCCCTGACCCTGCTCACCTTCGTCGTCTGGACGCGACGGGGGTTCGACATCATCCATCTCCACAACCCGCCCGACGCGCTGTTCCTCATCGCTCTGCCCTACAAGCTCGCCGGAAGGCGCCTGGTATACGACCAGCACGACCTCGTGCCGGAGCTGCTGCACGCCAAGTCCCCAGGCGCTGGACATCTGGTGCGGCTGGCCACGGTTCTGGAGGGACTGTCCTCCTGTCTGGCTGACGCCGTCCTCGCCGAGAGTGAGCCGGCGCGTCGGGTGCTGCTAGGCCGGCACCGGATTCGGCCCGCCAAACTCACGGTCGTAGGCAACGGCCCTGAGGCGGCGCGAATGACGGCGGTGGCAACGACAGCCGCTTCGGGAGGGGGCAACGCCCGCGCCACCATCGGCTACCTGGGCTACCTGGATCCTCAGGACGGGCTGGGCTCTCTGCTGGCTTCGCTGGAGTGCCTGATCCGCGACTGCGGACGGCAGGACTTCCACTGTCTGGTCATCGGCGACGGCGAGGCGCGGGCGGCCCTTCAGAGGGAGGCAACCTCGCGCGGGCTGGACCCGTTCCTTTCCTTCACCGGCCGGCTGTCGTGGGAGGAAGCCATGCGCCTGCTGGCCTCCGCCGATGTCTGCGTCGACCCGGCGCCCCTTAACATCTATCACGACAACAACACGGCGGTGAAGGTGCTCGAGTACATGGCCCTGGGCAGGCCGATGGTTCTGTACGACCTGGCCGGCCATCGCGCCGCCGCCGGTGGGGCGGCCCTCTACGCCCGCCCCGGCGACGAGCGGGATTTCGCCCTCAAGATCTCCCAGCTCATCGACGATAGGGCGCTGGCCCAGCGCCTGGGCGAGTTGGGTCGGGAACGATTCCATGAACAGCTTTCCTGGGAGAGGATGGGCGCAAACCTGGTGGCGGCGTATTTCACGCTGTCGGCGCCTAGAGGTTCCTCGAAGGCGGCCGCCGGTGGCTCGGAGTGAATCCGATGGTCTCGCTGGACAGGGCTAACGTCCTCCTGATGATCGACGACCTCTGCCTGGGGGGCGCCGAGCGTCAGTTGGTGGAACTGGCCAAGGGGCTGGACAAGGAACGGTTCAGGGTGCTGGTGGTGACCCTCTACCCGGGGCAGTTCCTGGAGAGGGAATTGGAAGGTCAGGAGGGGATAACGCTCCTCTCCCTCAACCGCAAGGGCAAGTTCGACTTTGGCATCTTGCTGCCGCTGGTTCGCCTGCTGCGGCGCGAGAAGGTTCACGTCATCCAGCCCTTCCTGTCGCCCGCCACCTTCTTCGGGCTGGCGGCGGCTGTCTTGGCCCGCGTGCCAGTGGAGGTGGTCACGGAGCGCTGCGGTGTGCGCCGGGATACCAAGCTCGGCGAGAACGTCTATCGCTTCGCTGAGGACCGCCTGACCCGCTTCGCCGATGTCGCCGTCGCCAACAGCCAGTCGGGCAGGGACTTCCTCGTCAGCCGGGGCATCGGGGCCGAGAAGGCGCGGGTGATATACAACGGGGTCAATTCTGACAGAGTATCCACCGACGAGGCGGAGGTCGCCGCGCTGCGGGCGAGCTTGGGGATCGAGGCCGCCGCGCCGGTCATCGGCATTGTGGCCAGCCTCACGGCTCCCAAGGACTACCCGGCGTTCCTCAGGAGCGCTAGGATCGTCCGCGACTGTGTGCCTTCGGCCCGCTTCCTCATCGTCGGCGACGGGCCCCTGCGCCGGGAGCTGGAGGAGACGGCCGCCCAGTTGGGGCTGGCGGACAGTATGGTGTTCGCCGGCCACCAGATGCGGGTGGCGCCGTTTATCGGCGCCTTCAATGTGGCTGTGCTTTCCTCTTGCGACTACGAGGGATGCTCCAACTACCTGCTGGAGGCCATGGGCCTGGGCCGGCCGGTGGTGGCCACGGACATCGGGGGCAACCGAGAGCTCGTGCGCCACGACGAGACGGGCCTTCTGGTCCCGCCTCGCGATCCGGACGCCCTGGCGGCAGCGGTCCTCACGCTCCTCGCCGACCGTGCGCTGGCCTCGCGCCTGACCGACGCGGCCCGGGCGCGGTTCCTGTCCGGGTTCTCCGTGCCGATTATGGTGCGACAGTACGAGCAGCTCTACGAGGAGCTGTTGCAGAAGAAAGGGATCAGACTGACTCCGACCGATTCGCATGCCGCCCTGGACGCTGGCCTGGGTGAGGCGCAGTTGGTGGCCAAGGGGTCGACGAGGGAGGAAGGGAGCCAATGAACCTGCTGCGCTATCTCATGGAATCCCGCGGGCCGGTCAACGCTGCGCGCCGCCTGACAGTCATCGGCCGTCGATTCGGTCTGTCTTCCGCCAGGATGGAGCGCGCGCTGCAGGATTTCTCGGCCATCGGCCAGCAGTACGGCTGCACGCCTACCCTGGCCGTGACCGCTGTCCTCCTGGAACGCTACCCCAAGGTCTTCCAGCGCCTGCAGGACAAGGTGGAGCTAGCCGTCCACGGCTACGTCCACACGGACTACAGCCGACTGGACGAGGCGGCCCAAGCGGAACATATGGAGCGGGCCCTCAACGCCTTCGGCGGCCTCGGCCTGTCGCCCGAGGGCTTCCGCTGCCCCTATCTCCGCTGGAACCAGGAATCGTTCCACGTGGCCGGTCGCTTCGGCCTGACCTACGGGAGCAATGGTGCTCTGGCCTGGGACGTGATCCAGCCTGCGAGCGTTGGCCCGCGGGCTTGGGCGGCGTACGAGAAGGGTCTGCGCCTCTACGGCGCTCGTGAGGCCACCCGAGGGCTCAGCCTTCCGTCCCGAATGGACGGTTCGCTTCTGGACATCCCGGCTTCTCTGCCCGACGACGAGGCGATGGTGGATCGCCTGGAGCTGGGGGACGGTACGCAGGCGGCCGCCATCTGGAGCAGCATGCTGGAGCAGGTCCACCAGCGGGGGGAGCTTCTCACCCTCATCCTCCACCACGAGCGGGTGGCCATCTTGCGAGACGCGCTGGAGGCGGTGCTCACCTCGGCCCGCGGCTACCAGCCGCCGGTGTGGGTGGCGCCCCTCAAGGAGATCGCCCGCTGGTGGTCGGACCGCCTGGCCTGGCGGCTCCAGGTCCAGCGGCGGGAGGACGGCAGCTATCAGGTCACGGCGCCGGAGGCCCCAGGCGCCACAGTCGTGGTGCGGGGCGTGGAGACGGAGCCCGCGGCCGTCCCCTGGTTCGGGCCGTACCAGGTCGTGCCAGCGTCCAGCTTCACCGTCCGGAGCCCGCGCGCCCCTGTCGTCGTGCCGGAGGAAGGATGCTCACCGGCCCAGAAGGCGTTCCTCCAGGAGGAAGGGTTCGTGGTAGCCGAGGACGCAGCGCCGGGAACAGACGGACTGCGCATCAGCGGCTGTACGTCCTTCGACGAGAGCGATAAGCGGACCCTCGTAGACTACATCGAGAGCAGCGACGCGCCGCTGGTGCGCCTCTGGCGCTGGCCGCACGGGGCACGCTGCGCCATGTCCGTCACGGGCGACGTGGACGCTATGACCATGCTGGACTTCCTGCGCCGTCCCCTGGAGGTGTGAGGTGCCGTCGGTTCAGGTCATCGATCCTCGTGTCAGCCCTGTCTGGGACGAGTTTGTCGCCCAACAGGCGGAGGGCTCGGTCTTCCATAGCACGGCCTGGGCCCGCGTCCTCCTGGAGACGTACCACTACCAGCCCCGCTACTACGTTCTCACCGATGCCTCGGGCGACATCCTGGCCGGCGTTCCCCTGCTGCTGGTCAACAGTCGGCTCACGGGCCGGCGCCTGGTTGGGCTCCCCTTCAGCGACATGTGCCCCCCGCTGGTCCGCGATGGCTGCGACCCCTCGCCCCTGGTGGAGGCCATCCTCCAGGATGCCGAGAGCGACCACCTATCCTATGTCGAGATGCGGGGTTCTTCCCCTCTGCTGCTGCACAACGGGGGCTTTCAGGAGGCGTCCTGCTTCACACGACACGTCATCCCGCTGGACAAATCGCTGGAAGAACTGGAGGTGGGGTTCCACTCGTCGGCGCGTAGAGGGATGAAGAAGGCGGTGCGCGAAGGCGTGAGCGTCCACTCGGCGACCGGTCCGGAGGACATGCGCCGCTTCTATCGCCTGTACGTGACCACTCGACGCAAGCACGGCGTTGTGCCTGCGCCGTACCGTTTCTTCGAGAAGATCCAGGCCCACTTGCTGGCCGCCGGATCCGGCTGCCTGCTCCTGGCGGAGCGGCAGGACCGCCTTATCGCCGCCGACCTGCTCCTATGGCACGGAAAGCGGCTGTTCTACAAGTTCAACGTCTCCGACCCCCAGTTCCTCGAGCAACGGCCCAACAATCTCCTGATGTGGGAGGCGATCCGGCTGGGAAAGGAACTTGGCTGCTCCACTTTCGACCTCGGCCGCAGCGAAGCCGATAACGAGGGGCTCCACCGGTTCAAGAGCCTCTGGGCCAGTGAGGCGTCGCCGCTCCCCTACTACTATTACCCTACCGTGAGGGGGTTTGCCACCGAGGACGGCAGGGGCATCAAGCGCCTCCTCATGGCCGCCGCCGTCCGCTTCCTCCCCCGCCCGCTCCTGCCGCGGGCCGGCGCCCTGCTCTACCGGCACCTGGGGTAAGGAAGCCACTCCGCTCGCGGCTCCCGCCGGATCTGCCGGCGCCGTGCGCCTTGACACGAGATAGGGCGGAAAGCTACTTTGCGACTGATCTTGCCGGGTACCGGCGAGGGTGTTTGGTCGCTCAAGCGAGCGGAGCTTGTCTCGGTGGAGGTGGACCATGAGCTGGGGATTCCAACGGATCTCGTCGTTCTCGGTGCTCATCTTGGCTCTGGGCGTGCTGGCCATCCTCGTCGCAGCCTGCGGTGGTGGGCAGGAGGCGGAAACCCCTACTGCCACGCCTATTTCGACGGGCGCCGCCAGACCGGCCGCGACCGGCACGGCCGCGACTACCGCCACCGCTGCCGCGAAAGCCCCGGGCATTTCGGACACGGAAATTGTCCTCGGGATCGATGCTCCCCTCGCTGGAGTCAGCGGCGCTGTCTACGCCATGATACCCGGCGCAACGCAGGCCTACTTTAAGTACATCAATGAGACTCAGGGGGGCGTCTGCGGTCGCAAGATCGTCTACCTGGCCGAGGACAACCAGAGCGACCCGGCCAAGGCCCTGGAGGCCGTCCGCAAGCTGGTGGACAGAGACAAGGTGTTCGCTGTGGTCGGCTCCCTGGGAGACGACGCTCATGCCGCTGTCTGGGGATACTTGAACGAGAACGGAGTGCCTGACATCCTGGTCTCGGCTGGGGCCAACCGCTTTGGCTCCGATCCTGAGGGCCATCCCTGGACCGTGCAGATGATCCCCAGCTACACCATCGAGGGGAACTTCTACGGCCAGTACATCTCCCAGAACCTGGCAGGCTAGACCGTCGGCGTCCTCGGGGGG
>Ga0315268_10001882_pt1 | contig 24142 bp, 19 predicted proteins | sample C1_top_MG_FD_204535 | JGI IMG/M metagenome (GOLD analysis project Ga0315268, IMG submission 204535) | Sediment microbial communities from Yellowstone Lake, YNP, Wyoming, USA - C1_top | ecosystem: Environmental > Aquatic > Freshwater > Lake > Sediment | place: USA: Wyoming | collected 2017-08-01
CCCGAACCGTGCCACCCGTCGGGAATCGGTTCGCCTGATCTATTTATTGTTGATTCATCTAGTTACGAAAAATGGCAGTCTTCTAATGGCAATTTTGGGATTGATATGATGCTTGACAATTCAACAAATTGAGCTTAATATATCACGATATATCTAGTTATATCATTTAATATTCGGGTTCAGGACGGAGGTTAAAATGTTTTATCGACACAGATATGGATTTTGGCCGAGAGGGGAACGCATGTTTCAAAAAGGAGATTTTAAATATCTCATCTTGGACCTTCTGAAGGATAAACCCCGCCATGGGTATGAAATCATTCGCGATCTCGAGGATCGATTCCATGGTTTCTATACTCCCAGCCCGGGAGCCGTATATCCGACTCTGCAATGGCTCGAAGAAATGGGTTACGTGACCGCGGTCCAGCAAGACGTGAAAAAAACCTATACAATTACTGACGAAGGACGCCGATTTCTATCTGAGCGAGAAAAGGAGACGGAAGGCATGAAAAACCATATGGAGGACTGGTGGAGCGGCTGGCGCCGGGATGTCCATGAAGAACTGCACGAGATCTGGCACACTTTCGGAGACCTGGGTAGCTTGATCGGCCGAACCGCCCGCCGAGCGGGGGCTGAAAACCTCCGTCAGATCAGGGACATCCTGTCCAAAGCCGCTAAAGAAATAGAGACCATCCTGAGGTCCTAAAGCTTCAGCTTTTTTCCGTCCGCGGTCCGTTTTCCCCTGATTTCCTGCCGGATTGCCCTAATCTTTCAAGGTGAAAAAAAAGGGCGAAATTCACCCCCGGAATCATCTGAACGGGCGATTCATCTTTTGGGATTCTCCCTTATGATAAGAAATGCTGAGGAGAGATTCGTCTATGCACAGGAAGGCCGTCGGCAAAAAAAAGATACCAATTGTTCAGAAAGTTGACACTAGAACTACCTCTTCGTCTGTCGAAAATAAAGTGAGCGCCGGTGAATCCAACTCTCCGCTGATGCTGGTCTTAAATGAAGAGAACGAAAAGACGCTCGCTCTGCTCGAAGAAGAAATGCAGAATCGCCTGGTGGCTCTTTCAGAACTTAAAGTCCAGATAGAAAAGCTGGTCGAGAATGCGCTCGATGAATACGCAAAAATCCGGGGAAGCTATCAACGGTTGCAGGCTCTTGAATGGAGCCGTTTTGGGGGAACCAAACGCAAGTCCCGAAAATCGAGCAACACAGCCGGGCCGGACATAGTTAAGCTTGACCACTCTCTTCTTCAGGAAGTCAAAACGGACCGTATCAGGCAGGACGTCGAAAACCTTCAGGCCATCAAACACCTTCTCAAGAGCACGGACGGCCTGTTGGATACATCGGCGGCCATCAGCTCTCGACGGTCTTTAACCGGTTCCGCGGCGGCCAAGAAAAAAATCCTTATCGTCGAAGACGATCCCATCAGCAGGAGGCTGCTGGGACATTTCTTGGAAAAGGCAAATTACTCGGTTACGAATGCGGTGAACGCCGAAGAGGGAGTCCTGGCCGTCGGAAAAGAAAAACCGGACCTGATCCTCCTCGACATCATACTTCCCGGAGTCGATGGTTTCCAGTTTCTGTCCAGACTCAATGAGAACGAAGCCGCACTGTCCCCGCCCGTGTTTGTCATCAGTTCTCTGAGCAATGAAGCCGATATCGTCAGAGCGCTCCAGTCCGGAGCGACCGATTATATCCTTAAGCCCTTTTCGCCCCAGGTGATCTTGGCCAAGATCAGCCAGCTCTTTAGGGTGGGCCGATGAACGATCTGGTCCTTTTCATCCGCACCAGCGTCTATGTCCTAATCTTCTTTGCCGTTCTCCTCCTTGTTTACATCATCCTCAGAAGAATGCAGTTGCGAGTCTGCGATCGACGATTCCAGGCTGGGTACCGCCAGATCGAGGAAGAACTCTTGGGCGTTATTGCCGCTCCTGGTCCTGCCGCCGCCGCCCATCTGGCGGCAAAATATGCGAAATATCCCGATGTCTTGACCAAGATTTTGCTTGATTACGCCAAGGTCCTCATCGGGCCGGAAAAAGAGCTGTTGAAGATGATCTACCGCATTGCCCTCGAAAAGAAATCCTTGAAAAACCTTGCCTCCAAACGAATGACGAGGCGTCTGAGAGCCACCCGCTTGCTGGGTTTCTTTATCGATCCTCTCAAAATGGATGCTATGCTCAAGCTTCTGGATGATAAGCCCATCGTCCGCCTGGCCGCCGTCCAAGCCCTTTCCCAGCTTTCGACGCCCCAGACGCTGAGCCTGGTTTTTCAGGCGTTCGAGGCCGATTCCTGTCCGAACATCCACTCTTATACCAACGTCATTTTTAGCCTGGGCGAAAGGGCTGAGCCTTATATCCGGCAGGCCCTAAAGAAGGCGATCTCCCTGGAAAAGAGTGCCTTATTGATCGATATCGGCGGGGCCATTCCTCTTCGCTCCCTTTATCCCGAGATTCTCCAGTTCGCCGATCATCCGGACAAAGAGATCCGTATCAAAGTCGCTCGAGCCCTGGGAGGCTTGTTGCTCCCGGACTCCGTTCCTCTTCTCATCCGCTTGGCCTCTGATCCTGCCTGGGAGGTCCAGGCGCAAGCCGTGAAAAGCTTGGGCAAGCTCAAGAGCCCGGAAGCTCTTGATATCCTCGCAAAATCCTTTTTCTCCAAGAGCTGGTTCGTCCGTTTCAATGCCAGGGCCGGACTGATGAACCTGGGGGAGGCGGGCGTTCGGCGTTTGGAGGAGATTGCCCGCCAAACCCGCGATTCCTACGCGGCGGCCATGGCCTCCATGGCCCTTCACGATCTTTCTCTCGCTTCCGAGTTGAGCAATTTATGATCAACGTTTTGAAGATCCTGTTTCACATCTTCTCCTATATGGTCCTCTTCTATTTTCTTCTCCTCAACGGATTTTATCTGTTTTTCATCATCCTCAGTTTTTTCGGGATTTCCCGCTATAGGCATCGCATCGAATATGTCCGGATGGAAGAAATCTTCTCCTCCCCGCTGATCAAGCCCATCTCTATTGTCGTCCCGGCCTGTAACGAAGAAAACAGCATCGTCGAAAGCGTGCGGAACCTCCTTTCGCTCGAATACCCTCAGTATGAAGTCATCATCGTCAACGACGGCTCTACGGATTCGACGCTGAACAGGCTTATTGAAGCCTTTCATTTAAAAAAAACCCAATGAGTATTTCAGAAAGTCCTCGACAGCAAGCCGATCCGGAATATTTATATCTCGCCGGCCAATGCCAAGCTGATTGTCGTTGATAAGATTAACGGCAAGAAAGCTGACGCTATGAACGCCGGGCTCAATATCTCGCATTATCCCTTGTTTTGCGCCATCGATAGCGATTGCCTCATCGACCGGGACAGCCTCCTCAAGGTTGTCCGTCCGTTTCTTGAGGATCCGGAGCGGACGGTCGGCGTCGGCGGCATCATCCGTCTAATCAACGGCTGTGAGGTCGAATCCGGCCAGGTCACCAAAGTCCGACTCCCCCGAAACACCCTGGCCAGATTCCAGGTCCTGGAATATTTTCGCGCCTTCCTCGGAGGCCGGATCGGGATGAGTCTCATCAAGAGCATCCTGATCATATCGGGTGCGTTCGGGGTTTTTCGAAAGGATGTCGTGCTCCAATGCGGCGGCTATCGGTCCGCCTCGATCGGCGAAGATCTGGACCTTGTCCTCCGGCTGCGCAAGTATCTTCACGACCACCACACTCCCTATGACATTCATTTTCTTCCCGACCCCATCTGCTGGACCGAAGTCCCGGAAACTCTGAAGGCCCTGGGAGGGCAACGCAATCGATGGCATCGCGGGCTCATCGAGTCCTTTGTTTATAACCGGAAAATGATTTTCCGTCCCCGCTACGGAATGACAGGGCTCTTTGCCATGCCCTTTTATTTAATCTTTGAACTTTTCGGTCCGTTGATCGAGATTACCGGTTATGTCATCTTTTTGTTCTGCTTGTTCTTGGGTTTGGTCAATTATCCCTTCGCCATCATTTTCATCCTCCTGTCCGTTTTTCTCGGAACGCTATTGTCCGTATCGGCTCTCCTGCTGGCGGAATTTTCGCAGCGGCGACTTCCCCGGACGAGGGATATCCTGCTGATGGCTTTATATTGTATCTTGGAAAATATTTTCTACCGTCAATATCTGGCCTTTATTAGAGCCAAAGCGTTTCTCGATTATCTGCACGGGAAAAGCGAATGGGGAACGATGGAAAAAAAGGGATTCACCCAGGAGATCCCATGCCCGTGAAAGCATGTCGACCCTGCGTCCTGCTCTTAAGCCTCTGCTTTGCGGCTAGCGGGATTAGGGGACAGCAGGCCGTGGACCGCGAGGCCGCCCTGAGACAGGCGACGGCCGCCCTTAGATCCCAGGACTACGTCCAGGCTATTAGAATCTGTTCGGATCGACTCGCTTCTAATCCGGATGACTATGAACTCAGTTTTCTCCTCGCCAGAGCGTATGCCTATTCCGGCGACTGGCCGGACGCCGAGCGCCTCGTGGCCAAGCTCCTGACTTCGCATCCCGGCAACACGGATGTCCTCGTCTTCGAGGCTCGTGTTAAATTTTGGATGAAGGATTATCCGGCCGCCCGGAACGGCTTTAGCCGGGTGCTCGCCCTGATACCAGGCGATGTCGAGGCCTTGATGGGCATCGCCGATCTGGAAGCGGTCGAAAGCGGCTGGCCCCGGGCCCTGGCCATCTACGAGCAAATCGTCGAGCTTCATCCCAAGGCGGCCGAAGGATATTATGGGTGCGGTCGCGCCCGTCAGGGGATGGGCGATTACCAGAAGGCAAGAGAATATTTCGAGAAGGCGGTGAACGCCGATCCCGCCAACGCGGATTACCGGAATCTATTGAGCGCGGCCAACGCCCGCCTGCCAAAGCGCTTTGAACTGAGGTATCAATACATGACCGAGGGCTTCTATGACGGCCGGGAGGCTTATCGCAGCCAGCAGTTGGCCTTTCAATTTCAACTACCGCGTAGGATCGGACCGCTCGTTCTAAAATATAATCACACCCGGCGATATCAAGAGGGCGATTCCCAACTCGGATTGGAATTCTATCCCAAGCTTTGGTCGAAAGCCTATGGATACGTAGACTTCGGATCCTCGCCCCAAGCCGTTCACTATCCGCGGTCGTCCTATCTCTTCGAGCTGTATCAAGGTCTTCTGAATTCGGCCGAACTTTCCCTGGGATTCCGGCGGATGAATTTTCCGGCTGAGTCCGTGTCTCTCTTTATGGGTTCGCTGGCCTATTATCTCGGCAACTACTACGCCGTCCTCCGCTGGTATTATAAGCCGGGCGAGGAAACCCGCGCCCTGTCCTGGTTTGCCCAGGTCCGGCGATATTTTTCCGACCTTAATTTCTTCTATCTTGGCTATGGCCGGGGCTCGCGGCCCTTTGATATCATCGCCGTTCAAGACCTTCTCATCCATGATTCCTGGATCTTTCTTTCGGGGCTGGTCTGGTATCTTGGGGAGAAGGTCAGGCTGGAGCTGCATTTCTCAAGAATTGAGGACGCGTCCGGCCTGCGGCGGGATACTTTCTTCGCTGCGACCGGCTTCCGGTGGTGAGAAGGACGGACATCTAGCCGCCCCGTAGAATCATTTTGTCTCCCCTGAAGTTGACCGTCTCTTCACCGTGTGCTACAAATAATTCCCGTCATGATCCTTCGCCGCTCTTTGAAGTCAGCCATCGCGCTCGCCGCGGGATTCGCTATCATTCTGTCGGCATCGTGTATCGGGCCTCGCCTTGCCCCTCCGGCCGAAAAAAGGCCCCTTCTCCGGTTTGGCATTATCACGGATCTCCATTATGCCGACATCGACCCGAGCGGGGCCCGCTCCTACCGTGAATCGTTGGTCAAACTCGAGGAATGCGTCAAGTTGATGAACTCTCAAAAAGCCAATTTTTTGGTTGAGCTGGGCGACTTCAAGGACCAGGATAAGGTCAATCCGACGGAGGGCAGAACGCTCTCCTATCTCCGGCGCATTGAGGATGTTTTTCGAAAGTTCAAAGGCGCGCACTATCACGTGCTGGGCAATCATGATCTAGACAGCCTGTCTAAACCGCAATTCTTGAAAGCCGTTCAAAACACGGGCATCCGTCCGGACCAGAGCTATTATGTCTTTAGCCGGAAAGGCGTTCGTTTCATCGTCCTGGACGCCAATTTCCGGTCCGACGGACGGCCCTTTGACCACGGCCGTTTTGCCTGGGAGGATGCCAATGTGCCGCGGGCCGAGCTCGCCTGGCTAAAGCGGGAACTCGAAGCATCCTCAAAACCTGTCGTTATTCTGATCCACCAGCAGCTGGATGGAGAAGGCGCCTATTATGTTAAGAATGCGGCTGAGGTCCGCCGGGTGTTGGAGAGCTCGAAAAAAGTCCTGGCTGTGTTTCAGGGGCACAGGCACGAGGGCCAGCTGAACATCATAAATGGGATTCCCTTTTACACACTGAAGGCTGCCGTGGAGGGCAGCGGAGCCGGCAACAACAGCTATGCCCTTGTCGAAATCGACCGCCATTACGGGATGGCGATCACCGGCTACCGCAAGGCCGTGAGCCTCAAGCTGCCCAGATATTCGGCCGGGAAAACCGAGGACTTCACTTCTTCGAGGGAGTAATGACGGAGAGTGGCTGGCGGCGATGACTCCTCGCGAGCGTGTGCTCAGGCTGTTTCGAGGGCTCAAGCCAGATGCCGTTCCCTGGTTCGGCGATCTCGATTATTGGGCGACCGCCCTTATCTGCCGGGGACAGAGGCCGCCAGACTTCAAGGCCGGCGACTCCTATATCCAATGGCACCGGGAGTTGGGTGTCGGCTTCTATCTGCAGGGATATTTTCCCTTCAGGACGATCATCGAAAATTGCGGCGTCAAAGAATGGCGGACGGGCCGCGATCGTTTCCGTGAAATCGAGACTCCCCGCGGGACGCTGCGGGAGTGCTGGCGTTGGCTGCCGGACTCTTATGCCGAAGCGCCGGCCGAACGTCTGGTTAAATCCGCCGCCGACCTCGCCGCCTACAGCTATCTGCATCAATATACGCGCTACGAGCCCGATTACGAGATAGCCGAGAGGCGCCGGCGCCAGGTTGGCGAAACGGGCATCGTCGTGGGCTATCTTCCCAAGAGCCCTTTCATGCAGATGGTCGCTTTGGACGCCGGCATACAAACGGTCACGGAACTCTGCACCGATATGCCCGATGCGCTGGAGGAGACGCTGGCGGTGGTCAGAGAATCGCACGACCGGGCGTCTGCAGTCGCCGTAGCCAGCCCGGTCGAAGTCTTGATGATCCCGGAGAATCTCTCTTCCGAAGTCGTCGGCCGTCGATACTATGAAAAATATATGCGGAACTTCCACGAAACCTGGGTTCGAAACATCCACAAGGCCGAAAAATATTCCTGTCTTCATCTGGACGGGACGCTCAAGGGTCTCCTCCGCGAAGTCTGTTCAGCCGGATTTACGTTCATCGAAGCGATGACGCCGGCCCCGGTCGGAGACCTGGAGATTGAAGAATGGGCCGAGTGGAGCGGGAATTCGCGGACGATTCTTTGGGGAGGTTTGCCCGGCGTCTTTTTCACCGATCTAGTCGCAGATTTGGCATTCGACCTCTTTGTTAAAAAAGTCCTCGCGGTCATGCGGTCCGCCCCGCGCTATGTGCTCGGAGTCGCCGATCAGGTTCCGCCGGACGGACTCGAATCCCGCATCCGCCGCGTCGGTTCCCTCGTCCAAGAATTCGGCGTCTATGGCGCCGGCACGGCATAAGGCGCCTCCGATCCTCGTTCCTCCGATTGAATTTTTGCCTGTTCTTCCGTATGATTCAACCATGACTTCCCGGGAGCGCGTGCTGGCCGCTTTCGCCTTCCGTGAGCCGGATCGCGTTCCGACTTGGCTTGGCGCGTCTCCCGAATTCCGAAAGCTGGCAAGGGAGCATCTTAAGCTGTCCAGCGACGAGGACCTTTCTCTGCATATCGGGGACGACTTCCGCCGCGTCTTTGCCAAGTACGCGGGACCCGCTGAGCGCTCACCCGACTCTCATTTCCGGTTTCCCGACTCCAACAGCCGGACCCCCTTCGGAGTCGAACGCCACGGCTATGGCTACGGCCAGCCCCTCGACCATCCGCTGAAGGACGCTCGAACGCCGGCCGATATCAGGCATTATGCCTGGCCCGATCCCGGCTGGATGGATGTCTCGCTCATCCGTTCAGAGGCACTGGCGTGGAAAGGCCGCTATGCCGTCCTCGGCGGGGACTGGTCACCCTTTTACCATGATGCCATCGATCTTTTCGGCATGGAGAAATTCATGACGGCCATGCTCGATCAGCCGGCCCTGGTCGATTCGCTTCTTGACTCTATCGTCGATTACTATATTCACGTCAGCCGGCGCATTTTCGAAGCGGCGGCCGGCGCCATCGACATCTTTTTTATCGGAAACGATTTCGGGACTCAAAACGGGCCCGTCATCGGCGAGCGGCTCTTCCGCCGGTTCTTCTTGCCCCCATTGAAACGGCTGACGGGCCTGGGGCGCGAGTTCGGGCTCAAAACGATGCTTCACTGTTGCGGAGGATTTTTGCCCCTCATCCCCGTTATGATCGAGGCCGGCCTGGACGCGCTTCAATCGCTCCAGCCCGACGCCCGCGACATGGAGCCCTATCGCCTGAAAAAGGCTTTCGGCGGCAGGATTGTCCTCAACGGCTGCGTCGATACCCACCATCTTTTGATCAACGGAACGCCCGAACTTGTCAGAGCGAGAGTCCGTGAAATCCTCGAAATTATGAAGCCCGGCGGCGGATACATTATCTCTCCCAGCCATGATTATTTGCTGCCGGAGACGCCCGTGGAAAACGTCCTGGCTTTATATGATACTGTCCGCGAGTGCGGAGCGTATTGACGTCAGGAAGGAGTGCATGATGAGATTAGTAGGTTTGAAATTGCGCTTTAGGTTTATCGGATGGGGGTGTTTAGCTTTTAGCCTTGCCCTCAGCTTGGGAGCTTGCGCTCGAAGCGGGCAACAAGCCGTTCCTCCGGAGAAGGCCGCTCTCACGCTCTTACCGGAAGACAAGGTCAGGTTGTCCAACGATCCTCAAAAGACGGAACTCTTCCGCGATGCCGGGCTCGGGTTGTTCATCCATTGGGGACCGAATTCGCAGATGGGGACGGAGATCTCCTGGCCTCTCTACAATGCCTCCGATGATTATATTAAAAAGTATTATGGCCTCGCCGAGACGTTCAATCCGGTCGATTTCAAGCCGGCGGAATGGGCTCGCCTGGCCAAATTGGCCGGCATCGAATATGTCGTGTTCACCGCCAAGCACCACGACGGCTTCTGCATGTTCGATACCGCCTACAGCGATTTCAAGATCACGAAAACGCCCTTCGGGAAGGATATCATGGCCCTGTTGGCCGATGCTTTCCGCAAAGAAGGGCTGCTCGTTGGATTCTACTATTCGCCGGGGGATTTTCGCTACCAGTTTGAAACCGGGCATCGATTCAGCCATCTCTACGAGGCCGACTTTTCAAGTCCTGAGTTGTTCGGCCCGCTCCAGCGGAGTTTCGTGGACTATGAACGGGGGCAAGTCGAGGAGCTGCTGACTCGCTATGGCGACATTTTCATGCTCTGGTTTGACGGCAAGTGTGAGCCGCTCAAAAAGCATGCTTGGCGCGTCAAACAAGATATATTCATCGGCCGGGGCGAGATCCCGACGCCCGAGCAAGAAATCCCGGGCCAGCCCGCCGACCACGCTTGGGAAAGCTGTATGACGACAAGCATCCAATGGTCCTACCAGCCAAATCCTGATATCCGCACCGCCAAGGAGATCATCAAGAACTTGATCATGATTCGATCCCGGGGAGGAAACATGCTGCTCAACGTCGGGCCTCGGCCCGAAGGCCGGATCGCCGATCCCGATGTGGACCGGTTGCGTGACCTCGGCCTGTGGATGATGCTCTATGGCGAAGCCGTCCGCGGGATCCGGCCCTGGACTGTGACTAACGAAGGGGACGTCTGGCTGACCCGTCGCCCCGCGGAAAACACGGTTTATGCCATCGCCGATCTTGAGTATGGTTTTGGAGGACCTAAGCCGCCCGCACCGGCGGGGAGGCGTTTGACTCTCCAATCGGTGAAGACGACCCCGCAGACAAAAATCACGGTATTGAGCCAAGCGGGGGAATGCGAGTGGAAAGAAGACGGCCAAGGGCTCCATATCACGGTCTATAGAAAGCAAACGATCCAGCTCATCAGAAAGCCTGAAAAGAAGGGGGCGGGTTCAGAATACCCGGCCGGCGATGCCCTCCAGATCACCTGGGGTCCGGATTGGCCCGTGGCGGTGAAAATCACCAATGTCCGTCCTGTAGCGTCCCCGCCCAAGATTCGATGACAATGCCGAAATTGCCAGATTCGCTTCGGTCATGGGATTTTTCAAGGATACAGTGACGTTTAAAGGCTCCGGCCAAGGGAGGAAAGACACATGATAGACGCGAAGTTGACGCGATACTCGGCCTTCGTCATCGGCGCGCTGATCTTTGTTTCAGGACTATCCGGGCTGTTCAGCCAGCCGAAAGTCCAGCGCTATGGCATGGTCATCGGCCTTAAGCCGGAAAAGATTGATGATTACAAGAAACTTCATGCGGCGGCCTGGCCCGGCGTCCTCAAGAAGATCAGGGAGTCGAACATCCGCAGCTATTCGATCTATCTGAAGGAAGTCGAAAAGGGAAAGTACTATCTCTTTTCTTATTTTGAATACACGGGAAGCGACTTCCAGGCCGACATGGCCAAAATGGCGGCTGATCCGACGACCCAGAAGTGGTGGAAGGAAACGGACCCCTGCCAGGTTCCGCTTCCCACCCGTGGTCCGAAAGAATTCTGGAGCACGATGGAAGAAGTCTTTCACCAGGATTGAGACGGAGGCGAGGGGCAACCGATGGAGCGGAACGTTCTCCTGAACATGGCCTGGCCGGACTTTCTCGTGATCGGGGCGTACCTTATTGGCATCGTCGGCCTGGGCATCTGGGCCTGGCTGAAAAGGAAGAAGCGGCAGTCGACAAGCTCCGAATATTTTTTGGCCGGCAGCTCCCTCCGCTGGCCGGTCATCGGCCTGGCGCTTTTCTCCACGAATATTTCGACGACCCACCTTGTCAGCCTGGCCCAGGAAGGCTATGTCAACGGACTCGCCTACGGCAATTTCGAATGGATGGCGACGTTTCTCCTTATCGTCCTCTCGCTCTTCTTTGCGCCGTTCTATATGCGGTCTCGTGTGGCCACCCTCCCGGACTTCCTGGAAAAACGATACAGCCGGGCCTGCCGCGACTGGCTGGCCGCGCTCTCGATCGTTTCGGCCGTCTTCATCCACATTGGATTTTCACTCTACACCGGAGCCTTGGTCTTGAAAGGCATGTTCGGAATCGACATCAACACGAGCATTATCATCACCGCGCTGCTGACAGGTGCGTACACGATCATCGGCGGATTGCTGGCCGTCGTCATGACCGAGTCCGTTCAGACGATCATCCTCATCCTCGGCTCAGGCTGCGTTCTCGTCCTCGGGTTTGTGGCCGTCGGCGGCTGGAGCGGCTTGGCGGCCTCCGTGGAGCCGGTCAAGCTAACGATTCTGCGGACGCCGGCAGAGACGCCGACGCTGCCCTGGTATGCCGTCTTTTTGGGCTATCCGATCATCGGCCTCTGGTACTGGTGCGCCGACCAGACGATTGTCCAGCGCGTCCTGGGCGCTAAAGACGAAAAGCAAGCGCGGCTCGGCCCGCTGTTCGCGGGCTTCATCAAGATCCTTCCGGTGTTTCTGTTTGTCCTGCCCGGCTTGATCGCGTTGGGCCTGGCGCGCCAGGGAAAATTGGCCGCTCCTTCCAATTCGGCCGACATCTACTCGGTGATGATCAACGGCCTTCTTCCGGTCGGCCTCAAAGGAATTGTCGCCGCGGCGCTCCTGGCGGCGCTCATGAGCACGGTTTCTGGGGCTTTGAACTCTATCGCTACGCTCTTCAGCCTGGATATCTACAAGCGCTGGAAACCGGACACTCCGGAGAAAAAATTAACTTCCGTCGGTAGGGTCGTCACGCTCGTCGCCATGATCGCGGCCATCCTTTGGTCGCCGCTCGTTTCCCATTTCCAGAGCATTTTTCAGGGGATCGTCGCTATCATCTGCTATATCTCGCCGCCGATAACGGCAGTTTTTATCTGGGGCATATTCTGGAAAAGAGCTTCGGCGGCGGGAGCCTATGCCACTCTATCTCTGGGTTCGGGGCTCGGGCTGATTGTCTTTTTACTGGATTGGTTCAAGGTCAAGACCGGATGGAATGTCCCTTCCATGATGGCGACATTTTATCTCTTCGCCATCTGCTCGGCGATTCTCGTCGGCGTCTCGCTCAAGAGGCCGCATGTCCACACCGAGGAGAGCGCGAAGCTCGTCTGGACGAGCCCCCTTGAAGCGCTCCGCGGCAGATTCTCGGCCGGGGCATTGGATTATCGTGTCGTGGCTGCCGTTTTGTTTGTGGTGATGGTCTTTCTTTATATTGTTTTTGCCTAGGAACAAGGACGAGCAGCTTCCCATCTCGGAATTCTGGCCGGGAAGGGCAAGCTGAATATCAAAGACCCTGCGCCCGTTCCCGAGTGGCAATCTCCGAATGATCCTCGTCACGCCATCACGACAGACATGCTGTTAAGAATGAGCAGCGGGTTGGAATGGTACGAGGCCTATGCCGAGCACCCTGTTTCCGATGTCAACTTGATGTTGTTTACGCATGCCGACATGGCCGCTTTCGCTGCGAACAAGTCCCTGGCCGCTCCGCCGGATACGACGTGGGAATACTCGCCGTCATCGAATCCGACGCGTCAGGGACGTTAGCGGCCGGCTCCGGCTGTTATGCCACTGCCCGCGTTGGGCATGACTTGGGATGAGCGCTGGGGCATGGCAGAATTCCTGGAAGACGTCGTGAAAGCTATCTCAGAGCCAAAAAAGCGGATTATCCTCAACCGCTAGTTTTTGCCGCCGTCGATGGCGGCGATCGACATGGCGGGGATCGTCACACAGCTTGCGGTTGGCTTCGCTAGCTTCGTCGGGCTAATCCGGTTTGGGTTCGAGAAGCTATTAATCGCATCGATCTGCTGTCTGTCCTGGGTATCGCAAACGACCTCACCCCCTTTGATCGCGCAACCCGATCCGAATGCGGATAGGTCCAGGTCCAGCTCAACGGCCTCTTTTCCGGGATTAACCACGAAAAGGCAGAGCGAGGATCGGTCCTCGGACGCGCAGGCTGATAGGTCAACCGATGCAGGAACATCCACGGCCAGGCGAACAGGAACCGGCAGCGAATGTTTGCGATAAAGGGCCATGATATAAAAGCTTGGGGTCCGATAGAGCTCGGCGGCATTGGTCTGAATCGTCCCGCCGCAAAAACTGTTCGCTAGGTTAGACCGGCATGCCAGCGCTACGGCGTCTGAATGGCGGTGCAGGACGTTCAGAAATCGGGCCTCGAAGAGGGCGCAGCCGAGTGTGTTGAGCTTGCCTCGTCCCAATCCCCAGTTGCCCGCGTTGATGTTCCATTCTGTAACCCCGATTTTGGTCCGGTCCGGACGGGAAGAATGGCTGATCCAATCCTTGATCGTCTTCAGGTCGGAAGCTACGCCGTCAAGATCATCCTGGTAGTAATGGGGGCAGACGAAATCCAAGTCCTGGCCGGCGCGATCGATAAGCTCGCGCGTCGGGAAAGACGAGAGGACAATCGCTTGGGGATCGGCCTTTTTTATAGCCCGCGAGAAATCCGTAAAGTCCCGGGAATAACCCGCCCTGTCAATCTCGTTTCCCACCTGCCAGTATTTGACGCCGTAAGGCTTGCTGTGGCCGTTAGCGGCCCTTTTCCGACCCCACTCTGAATCCTCCGAGCCGTTCAGATACTCGACCAGTTGCCCCGCGCTTTCAGCCCCGTCGCCCAAGCTGACGCAAATTAAAGGCGTGGCGCCGGCCGCCTGGCAGAAGTGAATGAACTCCTCGACTCCGACATCATTCGAATCCCTGCGCCCCCACGGCGATATGATAAAGGGCGGGCGCCGGTCCCGATCGCCGACTGCCGTCTTCCAGCGATAGGGGCCAGGATCGATCGTGGACCCTCCCCAGCGGATAATCGGCGGTCCGAGTTCCCGGGCCGCTTCCACGACGTCATGACGCCAGCCGTGGACATTATCTTCGGGCAGAAGCGACAACTTATCCAGCCAGAGATGACCTTGCCCGGCGGCTTCTATCTCCAGCACGGCGCGGTCTGTCGTGCCTCGCGACAGGAGCCGTCCCTCAAATTTCTTCCATGCAGAATCCGGCCGGGGTAGGTCGACCGAAGCCAGCGTCATCCAGGTTTCGTCCGGAGCAAGCGCTTTGAGGACCGCTCGTACCTGAAGAGAGTTGGAATCGCTGCGCCAGTATCCGCTGAGTCTATAACCCATACCCTTACGGGCGGCCAGATGGCTTTGGGCCAGCCTGCCAGGACGCGCTTTTAAAGAAGTGAGCCGCGCGGATTGTTCTCCGTTGAAAGGATTCTCGCGGTCGTAACTCCAGGTTTCGTTGACGTCCCAGTTTCGGTCGGCCAGATTGGGTTCGCCCCGGAAATAACACCACTTCGCGGTGGGGAGGATGCCCTCAAAACCGCGATCTCCCAGCATCTCGGCCCACATGCCCGGCACGACATCGTCGAGGAGCTCCACGAAGCCCCCGTAGAGCATTGAGCTGATCCGGCCTTGATGGAGGGGCTCGGAAGAGATCGTGATCCGGGTTCTCTCCACCGCCCCCGGTCCGCTGGCGGCGAGCCCAAAAATCGTTAGCGAAAAGAATATCAGGCTGGTGAATCGAAGTCCTCGCTGATTCACGTTTCCTCCTTCCCGGTTTTCAGGATCCCCCGTCCTGGTGCGGGGAGTTGCGGAAGATTTTATTGAACGAGCTAAACGCCAAGAGGAAGCTATGTCGATTCGAAAGGGCCCGGGATGTTATTTCTTAGGAATCGGGATGAATCCTCCAGCCAGGTCTCCGATGATGTTGATCAATTCCGTATTGGCGGGAACCACGATTTTGGCGTTGCTGGCCAGAGATCTTTCGACGGTTTCCAGCCTTCTCAGCAGCTGGGCGTTGCCGATGAAATATTGATTCGCGGCCTCATTGACGAGTTTTATAGCCTGGGCTTCGCCTTCCGCCTCGAGAATTCGGGCCTGCCGAATCCCGTCAGCTTTCTTGATCTCCGCCCTTCTCGCGCCGTCGGCCACCGTCTCCGTCGCCGTGGCAAAGTCGATGGCCGCGATTTTTTCGTTTTCCGCCTTGACAACTTTGTTCATCGTCTCCTGGACATCTTTTGGCGGGTCGATCTCCTTGAGCTCGGTCCTCACGATTTCAATGCCCCAGCTCCTCGTTTCCTCCCTCAATGTCTTCTGGAGCTCGGAGTTGATCTTGCCGCGCTCGCTATTGGCGGATTTCAAGGTCAGGGTCCCGATGATATTTCTGAGTGTCGTCCGGGCTAAGTTCACAATCTGCCACTGGTAGTTGTTGACGTTGTACGTGGAATTCTTGACACTCTCCTCATCATCCTTGACTTTGAAATAGACCTGGGCATCTACCCGCGCGTTCAGGTTGTCGTTGGTGATGATTTCCTGGGGCTGGGCGTCCACCATGACTTCGGTGATGTTGATCTGGAAGAGCCGGTCGACGATAGGAATAATCCAGTTGAATCCCGGACGGCCGAACCTCTTATACCGGCCCAAACGCTCGATCAAACCCCGATGCGTCGGCCGGACGATTCGGATGCCGCTGAAGAAAAGGAGAACAATAAGCACGGCCAGCACGATAATGATATTGCCGATGACGGTGTCCATGTGTCCCTCCTCATTGAGATGGTCAAATCATTGGAGGCATTCTATCGCGAACGCAGTCTGGTTTCAATGCCCCTTGCCTTGACATTCCCCGAGCGACGTTTTATAAGAATCGATAAAGTGACTGTCCGCAACATCCGAGCTGCGACGAAACATAGCCTGGCCCCGATGGTCGGAGAATGACATTGACCTCCAAAGAAAGGATGATGCTCGCCATCCATAAAGAGAAGCCGGACCGGCTTCCCGTCTCGATCCACCAGTGGCAGAAGTATCACCTGGACACCCATATGAACGGCCTGAGCGAGCTCGAGGCTTTCAGGAAGGTCGGCCTGGACGCCCAAATCCAGTATTTCGAATCCATGGCTCAGTTCTGGGTGGCAGACGCGGATTTCGCCAAGCTCAACACATCCGCCTGGATGGACTCCGCTAAAATTGTGAGCAACGATCCCGATTGTCGCATCGTCCATCACACCATTACCACTCCCGAAGGAATCCTGACCTATAAAACCGAAGGCGACCGGAAGACGACATGGATCACCGAGTATCTCATCAAACAGGACCGCGATATCGACCTCGTCAAGAAGTACATGCCCGTGCCGCGCCTGGATAAAATGCGCGTGGCGCACGCCTATGACGAAGTCGGCAATAACGGCATCTTGCGAGGATTCGTTTGGGGCGACCAGGCCGGCTGCTGGCAGCACGCCGCCTGTCTCATCGATATCAACAGCCTGATCATGGCCACCTTCGACAAGCCCGCTTGGGTTCATGAACTCCTGCGCATCCTGCTCGAAAAAAAAATGCAGTTCATCGAATCTATGACAGGGGCGAAATTCGACCTGATCGAAACAGGAGGAGGCTCGGCTTCCTCGACGCTCATCTCTCCAAAATTGCACAAGGAATTCTGCCTGCCCTATGACCGCGTCATGCACGACGCCCTGCATGACCTCGGCTTCAAGATCACCTACCACACCTGCGGGGGGACGCTGGGGATCGAAGACTTGATTGTGCAAAATCATTGTGACGTTTCGGAAACGGTTGCTCCTCCCAGTATCGGCGGGAACCAGGAGCCCTGGGAGTTCAAGAAAAAAATCGGAAACAGGCTGGCCCTCATCGGCGGCGTTGACCAGCACAACACGCTGACGATCGGGACAAAATCGAAGATCCGACAGGCCGTTTTCAAACTCTTCGAGACGGTCGGCCGGGACGGCGGATATATCTGTTCCGCTTCCGACCATTTTTTTGAAACTCACCCCGAGAATCTTATCGCCTTCGCCGAGGCCGCCAAGGAGTGCGTTTATTGAAGGTTATGACCCGGCGCAAGTTCCTGGAGTCGTCTGGTATCGGCCTAACGGGCGCGGCGGTGTTCGGCTCTTTTCGAGGCGTTTTGAGAGCGGCGTCCCGCTCAAAACCGAACATCATTTTATTCTTGGTCGATGATCTCGGCTGGCAGGATACATCAGAGCCTTTTTATGTCCGGCGGACACTCTTCAACGACCGCTACAGAACGCCGGCCATGGAGCGGCTGGCCCGGCAGGGGATGAAGTTCACTCAGGCCTATGCCTGCTGTGTGTGTTCGCCGACTCGGGTGAGCCTCATGACCGGCATGAGCGCGGCCCGGCATCGCGTCACAAACTGGACCCTTCGGAAAAATACGAGCACCGACGCAGCGCACGAGACACTACTTTTTCCCGAGTGGAACGTGAACGGAATGAGCCCCGTCTCCGGCATCGAGCGGACAGCCTATGCCACGCCGCTTCCGGCGCTACTGCGAAATGCGGGATACAGGACGATCCACTGCGGAAAGGCGCATTTAGGAGCCTTGGATACGCCCGCCGCCGATCCAAAAAATGTCGGGTTCGACATCAATATCGCCGGCCATGCAGCCGGAGGGCCCGGCGGCTACCTTGGCCTTCATAACTTCAGCGCGAAATGGCGCGGCGGCGACGGCGTCTGGGACGTGCCTGATCTCAAGCTCTATCACGGCCAGGATATTTTTTTGACCGAAGCCCTGACCCGCGAAGCGCTGAAAGCCGTCCATGAAGCTCTGGGCGAAGCACGGCCGTTTTTCCTTTATATGTCCCACTATGCCGTCCATGTCCCCATCGAGGAGGATCGGCGATTTCTCCAGAAATATATCGAAATGGGGTTGGATCCGATCGAGGCCAAGTATGCGGCCATGGTGGAGGGCGTCGATAAAAGCCTCGCGGACATCATGGATTTCCTCGAGAACAAGGGAATTGCCCGCCAGACGATCATTTTGTTCATGTCCGACAACGGCGGCCTCAGCGCGACGGGAAGGGGCGGGACTCCCCATTCCCATAACCAGCCGCTGAGCAGCGGCAAAGGCTCTGCTCATGAAGGAGGGATCCGGGAACCGATGATTGTCAGGTGGCCGGGAGTCGTCCGGCCGGGAAGCCTCTGCGAGACGCCCGTGATCATTGAGGATTTTTTTCCGACCATCCTGGAGATGGCTGCCGTCCAAGCCCCGAAGGTCGTCCAGCCCGTTGATGGAATCAGCTTTGTCCCCTTGCTCCGCGGGCGGGAAGTCCCGCTCAAAAAGCGGCCGCTATTCTGGCACTTCCCCAACAATTGGGGGCCGAGCGGACCGGGAATCGGCGCCTCGAGCACGGTGCGCGACGGTGATTGGAAATTGATTTATTATCACGCCGATCGTCAATTTGAGCTTTTTAACCTGGCGTCGGATATCGGCGAATCCCGGAACCTTGCCGCCGAAAATCCGGACAAAGTCGAAGCGATGGCGAAACTCCTGACGCAATACCTGAAATCCGTCCAGGCGCAGATGGCCGTCGACAAGAAGACGGGACGTCCGGTGGAATGGCCGTCGGAAGCGTTGAACGCGACTTCCTTGAAAAAGCAACCCCAGAGAGAACGGCCCGGTTGATCGATCGGCGGAAGCGGAATCAGAGACCGTGCGTTGACCAAGGAGGAGAGCATGAAGGACGTCTTAAGGATCCTCGGCACAGGCTTGTTCTTCGGATCGCTCCTTTTTCCCCAAACCCAGAGATATGAGCCAACCTGGGCCTCACTCGACGCCCGGCCGACGCCGTCGTGGTTTACGGAGGCCAAGTTCGGCATTTTTATCTGTTGGGGCTTGTACTCCGTTCCCGCCTGGAGTCCCAAGGGCCAGTACGCGGAGTGGTATCAGTACTGGCTCCAGGAGAAAAAATCCAACGGCCAAGTCTATGATTACCACGTCAAAAAGTACGGAAAAGTTTTCCAGTACAAAGATTTTGCTACGCTCTTTAAAGCCGAGCTCTGGAATCCAGATGAGTGGGCCGACCTCGTCCAAAAGGCCGGCGCCAAATATATTGTCTTCACAACCAAACATCACGCCGGCGACTGTTTGTGGCCCAGCGCGGAGGCCAGCCGTTCATACGGCCGGCCCTGGAACAGCCTGGACATGGGCCCGAAGAGAGATATCGTCGGCGAATTGGAGGCGGCCGTTCGGAAAAAGGGAATCAGGTTGGGGCTCTATTATTCTCTTTATGAATGGTACCATCCGCTCTGGCTGACGGACAAGGCTCGCTATGTGAATGAACACATGTTCCCCCAGTTCAAAGACCTTGTCGTGCGCTATGCCCCGGATATCGTCTGGTCTGACGGGGAATGGGATTTGCCGTCGGAGAAATGGAAAACGCCGGAACTTCTGGCCTGGTTGTTCAACACCGCACCCAATGGCCGGGACGTGGTCATCAATGACCGCTGGGGCAGCGATACGCGCCACACACACGGCGGATTTTATACGACGGAGTATGGCTCAGGATTGGACAACGACGCGCATGCCTGGGAGGAGAATCGAGGCATCGGGGCTTCCTATGGCTACAACAGCAACGAGGACTTTGAGGATTATCGTTCGGCCCGCGAGCTGGTCCTGATGCTCGTCGATATCGTCAGCCGCGGCGGGAATCTTTGCCTGGATATCGGGCCGCGGGCGGACGGCAAAGTTCCCGTGATCATGCAAGAGCGCTTGCTTCAAATCGGCGCGTGGCTCCGGGTGAACGGCGAAGCCATTTATGGGTCCCGGATGTGGCGAACGCCATGCCAGTGGTCGGCGGGCCAAATCCCCCCAGCCAAACGCGGTCCATTCATGGTCGAATACAATATTTTGAAAGAGACCCTTCAGCCGAACCCGGGACAAGCAGTCAAAGAAATATTTTTTACCTCCAAGGGCCGCTTCCTCTATGCGATCACGCCTCGCTGGCCCGGAAAACAGCTCGTTATCAAAAGCTATCAAGTGGGCAAGAAAAGCCAAATCACCCTCCTGGCGACGGGACAGGAGCTTACTTGGAAGAACCTCAGCGGCAACCTGGTCATTGATATGCCCGCGTTCGATCCCGATCGATTCGCCCCCGAGCTCATGGACGCATATGTATTCCGTATCAGTCAAGAATAGGCACGGTCTTCGGACGGATCTGAGACAGATTTTAGAGAGGAGGTTCTGATATGCTGGCCGAACGAAAGACATCCAAAATTTTTGGCCTGTGGCTATTTCTGGCTGTGGCCATAAATAGCGCTTATGCCCTCACGGCCAAGATTGACGAGTTGCCGGTCCTAACCCCTAAACCGGGGCTCGAGCCGCGCATTAACGGCGCCAGAGTTTTCGGCGTCAGGCCCGGTTCGCCCTTTTTATTCACGATTCCGGCGACCGGCGAGCGGCCGATGACGTTCGCCGTTGAGGGTCTTCCAGCGGGCCTCACTGTCGACACCCAGAGCGGGCAGATTTCAGGCCGGCTGGATGTGCGCGGCAATTATCTCGTGAAGTTCAAGGCCTCCAACGCCCGCGGCACAGCCGAGCGCGCGTTCAAGATCGTTTGCGGCGACACGCTCGCCCTCACGCCGCACATGGGCTGGAACAGCTGGTACGTCTGGGAGAACCACGTCACGGACAAGATTATGCGCGATGCCGCAGACGCTATGGTCTCGAGCGGCCTCATCAACCATGGCTATATGTATGTGAATATCGATGACTGCTGGGCCGTCAAGCTCGGAGCGACGGACCCCACTCTCCAGGGAGAGCCGCGTGACGCCGAAGGCAAGATCAACGCCAATCCGCGCTTTCCGGATATGAAAGCGTTGACCGATTATATTCACGCTCAAGGGCTCAAAGCCGGCATTTACACATCGCCGGGCCCGACGACCTGCGCCGGGCATGTTGCCGCCTACAAGCATGAGGCGCTCGATATCGAGCGCTTTGTCGAGTGGGGCTTTGATTTCCTCAAATATGACTGGTGCTCCTACAGCGACATTGCCAAGGATAAAAGCCGGGAGGAATTCGAGAAGCCTTATCGCTTCATCAGCGAGATTCTCAAAAAACAGAGCCGGGACATCGTCCTCAACCTCTGCCAGTACGGGATGGACAATGTCTGGGAATGGGGAAGGGAGGTCGGCGGTAACAGTTGGCGCACGGCCGGAGATTTGGGCGGGTCGTTCGAGGGTATTCCGAAGGCGCTCTTCCGGGACGGCTTCGATGTCTATGCCAAAAATGAACTTCATAAGTATGGGGGGCCGGGCGCGTGGAACGATCCGGATTATCTCCTTCTCGGCTATTTGAGCAACTGGAAAGGACAGACGGCACCCACGCCTCTGACGACTAATGAGCAGTATTCCCATGTGTCCCTCTGGTGTCTGCTTGCCGCGCCGCTGATCTTCAGCGGAGACATTACGAGACTCGACGATTTTACCCTCGGGCTGCTTACGAACGATGAGGTCATTGACGTTGACCAGGATCCGTTGGGAAAGCCGGGGCGGAGAGTGGCCAAAGAAGGCGATTTGGAAGTCTGGGCCAGAGAGATGGATGACGGCTCACTGGCCGTGGGCCTTTTCAACCGCGGGCAGTCCGTTTCCGTCGTCAAGGCCAGATGGGCAGACTTGGGACTCCAGGGCAAACAGCGTGTCCGTGACCTCTGGCGCCAGAGCGATATCGGAGCGGTCGATAAAGAATTCCCGGCCGCCGTCGGCCGTCACGGCGTCGTTCTTGTCCGCCTCTGGCCAATCGGCTAATGTCAACCCAGCCAAGATCGTCTCGTCCATTTTCTTTTTTAAGGAAAAATTTGGCTGGGGATCGATCCGGAGAAGGCCTCGCTCCCCATCCGGGTTTTTCACGCCGTTCCCGACCGCTCATTCTTGGCGGCGAAGAACTCGCTTCCCGGGCTCGATTTAAGGAACAATCGCCATGTCCATAATTGATACATCGGATAATGCTCCTTCAATCCCCTAGGGAAAGGTTCTCTTCATAGTGAGCTTGCGGCGAACAGCTTTGGTCTTGTTCTTCGTCTTCTTGGCCTGGTCATTCGGGTTTCCTCAAGGAACCCGTTTTGCCGTGATTACGGACACGCACGTCGGCGCGGATGGGGCTGCGGCCGAGCTCGAGGCAATCGTCGCCAGAATCAACGGGATCGAGGGGATCCGTTTTGTCGTTCATACGGGCGATATCACCGAAAAGGGCCGGGATTCTGAATTTGCTCAGGCAAAGAGAATACTCAATCGCCTCCAGGTTCCCTATTACATCATTCCCGGAAACCATGATTCCCACTGGATCGGATACGGGATGGCCGGCTTCAGGAAAACATGGCCCGACGATAAGTTCCTTTTTTCCCAAGCCGACTCCTGTTTCATCGGACTCAACGCCTGGGATGTCGGGCATGTGGCCCCGAAGGATGCGGATTGGTTTGCCGATCGCATCTCGGAATCGCCGCCGAATGCGACCATTTTTCTGTTTATCCACCAGCCTCTCAGCGCGATCGACAACTGGTTCGCCCTCAGCAATATTCTCCGCGGCCGTCGGGTTTTTGTCATCAGCGGACACGTCCATCGCAATGGGGAGATCGAGTACAATGAGATTCCCGGAGCGACCATCCGGGCGGCCATCGGCCGCCAAAAGACGGGATGGGGATTTGGACAGGTCGAAGACACGCCGGGAGAGATCGATTTCTACGAGGTCGGAAAATTCGGCCAGCCGTCTTTGTGGGGAATTCTGCCAAAAGAGCGGCGACGGGAGATTCCCGAAGTCCGCCGCCTTCCCTTTGAAAATTTCGGCGCGGCTGTTCTTTGGCGATATGATCTTCAAACCAGACTCTCCGCTCCTCTGGTTTCTTGGAACGGTTCAATTTTTGCGGCGGATGCTTCCGGGACAATTATGTGTTTTGGCCTGACGGGCAAAATCCTGTGGACGTATGAAGCCAAACAGCCCATCGTCAGCCGGCCCGCTGTTCTTGATGGGTTCGTTTGGGCAGCGACCGTTGGCGGGCGTATCCTTAAGCTTGAATCGAAAACCGGACGGCTCCTAGCTTCCGCCGACGTCAAGGAAGACGCCCAGTCTCAATTGGTTGTCTTTCCGATTTCAGAGACCCAGCGGCGGGGCCTTCTAGTCGGCACTAGGACTGGGAGGATGATATGCCTGGATGCCGATAGCCTGGTCACTCTCTGGTCAAACCAGCCGGGTCAGGGCGCCATCCAGACCAGGCCAATCGTCGTTTCGAGGAAGATCGTCTATGGGAGTTGGGACGGCCGGCTGCGCTGCCTCGATGCGGCCAGCGGACGCCAAGTCTGGGCCTGGACAGAAAACGATAATTTCTATTATTCGCCCGCCGGCTGCCTGCCTCAGAGCGATGGCCGGAGTGTTTTTGTCTGCGCGCCCGATGGATACGTTTCGGCCGTCGGACTGAGTTCGGGACAGACCGAATGGCGCAGAAAATACAATGCCTGGGAATCCATCGGCCTTTCCTCAGATGGCAAAAGAATCCTCATCAAAACCCGGGTTGACGAGTTTGACATCGTGAATGCGGAAAACGGTCTTCCCATCCAAAAAATCGGCCCGTCCCACGGTGGAGGAGACATCCTGCCCGGAGAGCCCCTCGAATGGGAAAACGGGGTCGTGTTCGGTGCGCAGAACGGATTCATTTATCGGATCGACCAAAGCGGCCGGATATCGCCGCTACTTTTTTTAGGGACCGCCGGCGTTTCCTCCGTGGAGCTTATGAAGGACAATATCTTTGCCGCCTCTAACCTCGATGGAGGGATTGTCGTCTTTAAGATCGATCCGAAGGATTGAGTCATGACGGGCTATGAACGAATTGCGGCCGCTCTTAGCGGGCGGACGCCGGACAAAGTGCCGGTCATGCTGCACAATTTTATGATGGCGGCACGGGAGCGCGGAATCACGATGCGGCGATTCCGCGAGAGTCCTCGGCTTATCGCCGAAAGCTTCATTCGTGCGGCCGAGAGTTATGACGTAGACGGTATCCTTATCGATATCGATACGGTGACGTTGGC
>Ga0315268_10001883_pt1 | contig 24139 bp, 20 predicted proteins | sample C1_top_MG_FD_204535 | JGI IMG/M metagenome (GOLD analysis project Ga0315268, IMG submission 204535) | Sediment microbial communities from Yellowstone Lake, YNP, Wyoming, USA - C1_top | ecosystem: Environmental > Aquatic > Freshwater > Lake > Sediment | place: USA: Wyoming | collected 2017-08-01
GCCTATGTGCCAGAGGCAAGCATGGGCACGGCCATCGAGATGTGGCAAGCCTACAAGGCTGGCGCGTGCATCTTGACGATTTCACCTTTGAGCGAAAACTGGGTGGTCAAGTTTCTTTCGAATCGAGTGTTTGCCACGCTGGACGAATTCATCCAGTTTGTGGAAAACGGCGAGTTCAAAACGACGATAACGCCTCTTGTGACTGCGTAGGGCGACGGCTTGCCCTCAACTTGATCTTCATCCATGCGCCGGGCGAATACAACTTGCCCGGCGTTGTTGTTGTGGTGATGGGGAGGAGATTGTGCGACATCAAGCGAGATGGATATTGACAGGATTGCTCATCGTGCTGTTACTGTCGGCGGCGCCCGCCAGCGCCGCAAGGTTGACCGCGACCAAGAGCAAGCCCTTCGGGCTGCCCTTTGCCGATCCGCCTGGCCCGAATACCTGGTATGTGGGCCAACTCTACGGCAACACGGTCGGCGCGTATTACCAGCGCGACACGCTGTATCGCGCCGGACAAGGCTTGCACTTTGGCATTGACTTTGCCGCGCCGTGTGGAACGCCACTGATTGCCATCGGCGACGGCGTGGTGACTGAAGTGGACGCGGCCGAGCATGGGTCCTTGCCGCACAACCTGTTGATGAAGCTGGATGCAGGCTACACGACCTTGTACGGCCATCTGCTCGAACGGCCCAAGTTGCCCATCGGCCAGCGCGTGACCAAGGGGCAGGTCGTTGCGCTCAGCGGCGACTCGTTTGGCACTTGCCACTCTGCGCCGCACCTGCACCTTGAAATCCGCGACCTCACTTATACGGTTGCCTATAATCCCGTCGAATTGATTGACGCCGATTGGGACTCGCTGGCGCTCGTCGGCTCGTATCAGCGCGGCTTTGAGCGCGACTTGAGCGACCCGCGCCGCTGGCAATATCCGGACGATCAACCCGATACTCACTTTGGCGGGGCGTTGCTCAATAACTTTGCTCAACCGTGGCCGCCTGAATGGAATCGCCGACGATGAAAACCCGGCCCGCCTTATTCATGTCGCTGATCGTCCTCAGCGCGCTCGCGACATCGTGCGCGAAATCCGGCCCGCTTCCCGTGGCGACGACTGCGCCAACAATGACTATCGCCCCTTCGCAAACGCCGACCCCATTTCCCAGCCCGACGGTCGCGCCGACGCCGCCTCCTACCCCAACCGCTACCGCGACGCCCGAATGGAAGCAACTGACCACGGGCGGCTGCTGCGTGCAGCCAGGCTGGTCGCTGGATTCGCGCCAGGTGTTGTTCATTGACAAGCCATCGCCCAACGATCCCGTCGGCTTGTATGCGGTGGACGTCGTCAGTGGCTCACTCAAGCCGTATAAGGTCGCCCCAGTCGCCTTGTATTCCCGAGATCGCAGTTTGATTACGTACCTCGATAAGCAACAAACCGTCGTCGAAAAGGCAAGCACGGGCGAAAAATGGGTCATCCCGAACAATGGTCAACAGATCGCTTTTGCACCGGATAACCAACATCTAGCATGGGAAGAGGGCGACGACAGCAGCTACATTCCTTATGACCAACAACATAGTGATTTGTACATTGCCAAAATAGATGGTACTGAAGCGACTCGTATCGCGCAAGTGTACGGCGGCGGGTTTGTCGGCTGGCTGCCCAGTGGAACTAAAATTCTGTTATCCGGTCGTCCTTCACTCGACACGCACGAGCGCACATTATCAGTTTTCGATCTTGCCACCAAGACTTTTACCAAGCTGGTGAGCGCCGAGCGCATCTCGGGCGTGAGCATCTCGAACGAGAGGACGTGGATCGCCTACTATATCACCTTCGATGCGGATAAATCGCGCAACGGCATCTGGATTCAACGCACCGAGGGGTCGCCGCCGCGCAAGCTGGAAATCTGGGGAGCCTATCAGTGGCGCGACGACGGACGGTTGCTGGTCATACCGACCCTTGCTTCGAGTGACAAGGCTTTCCAAGTGTGGCAAGTGGAAGCAGCCAGTGGTACAAGCCGCAAGCTAACTGATGCCGCCACGCCGCTTCAAATCTTCAATGGCGACTGGCGCGTCTCGCCGGACGGGCGATATATCGTGTACGTCAACAGCGTGGATCGAAACCTATGGCTGTTGACGTTGCCAATGGAAGAAGGACGATGAGACACGGTGTCAAGGCTACCCCTCGACGTGTATCTCACGGTGACAGTTGGTACACTCTAGATGTAATCAGAAACATAGAAAAAACATCTCTATGCCGCCGATTCGTCCGGCGACCAGGCTTGGTGGCATGCGGGGCAGTGGGCAATATTATCAGGGCGTTTTTGCCCGCAAGACCAGCATGCGATTTTCCTCTCGCTGCGCCGCAAGACAAATTTGACCACTTCGGCCAGGGCTGTATGTAAATCCATTTGCGTTGCGCGCGCTAATTCCCGCAAGCGTTCAAAGGTATCGGGATCATGATTTGAAAGCAGACGCGCCAGTTGTTGGCTGTAGGTCCAGTCTTGCATTGCATTGTCTCCCATTGGGATTATGCGCGTGGATGCGCTCCGTTGTCACTTCGAGAGAACTTGTTTGCATCGAGAGGCAGCGGATCAGGGATGCGCCCAGACTGTGAGAATGGGCAAGGCTTGCCATTCAATTCTGCGGGCAACACGCCCGAGCAAATCATCGAGTCGGGGTAAATGTTACCATCTGGAGAAAGAAACAACGCTCTGGGTTCACCGCTGTGAACGTTCATCGTTTGCCTCTTGACAAGTCTCGTGACCCCACACATGCCAAAAAGAATCTTTGTTCGATATTTGACATTGTACACGGTAACGAAATTTTTGTCAATAGGCATTTTTGAGATTGCCGGATTCACCTAACCGTACTTGAACCCTGCTTGCTCAGCGACCAGACTCAGGTGCTTGCAGGTGGCGCGGCTCGGCGGATAGAGGCCATTTTCCCACTCGCTGATAGTTTGCTGCCGCACGCCGACCTCTTCCGCCAACTGCGCCTGGTTGAGACCCATGTGCTGGCGCAAGGCTTTGATCAAATCGCTATCCCACACTACGACGCCGCCTTCGCGCTGCACTGTATATTTGACCACCGCTTTGCGGAACGTCACCCGCTCTTGAGCGAGGTCAAGTTCCGCCACGTGATAGCCCGCTTTCATCCACGCCTGAGATTGCAACCCGCCTCCACTGCGATTGCTCCACCAGCCACGCGACGACCGCGCCGAAGCCGGCAGGTTGCTGCCGAGCAAAGCCTCGATTTTGGCGAAGGTGAGCGTGACCTCATCCTGCCCGTTGCGACGCAAATGGTCGAACAGCGGGCGATATTTGCCGCCTGTGTTCATTCGGCCTCCTGAGTTGACGATTGGCACGCAGCCAGCAAGTGTTCCAATATGCCTGGCAAGTTTCTCCGAATGTCTTGATTCTGAACGCGCAGCGCTTGCCAGAGGATTTTTTCTTCTGGCGTCATCTGGCGGCGCAATCCGCCAGCGCACTGAACTTTGGACGAGTGTATGTGCCATCCGGCTGAAACAGTTTTTTGCAGGCGCGCATGGGCTCGATACTCCGGGGGCGCATCGGCGGGATTTTCAAAGGGATTGGTGATCTGGTCAAAAGGCATAGGGTCACCTCAAGGGTTGACAGGTTACACGGTAACGAAATTATACCATGTTGACAAAACGAGTTCAAAGCTCCAACTTTCTGCGCTTTGCCAACTTGCGCGCGCAGTGCTAAAATACGTTCGTCGGTTTTGCCCCCATAGCTCAAAGGACAGAGCAACTGCCTTCTAAGCAGTGGGTTGTGGGTTCGAGTCCCGCTGGGGGCGCTAGGTTTTTGTCGGAGGTAAGGAATGAAGCACTTGCGTATCGTGATCGTAGATGACCACGAAGTCGTTCGATTGGGTCTGCGCGCCTTGCTCGACCGCCACCCCGATTTCACCGTAGTAGACGAAGCTTCTACCGCCAAGGAAGCCATCGCCAAAGCGCAGCAGCACCGGCCTGATGTGGTGGTGATGGACATTCGCCTGCCGGGCGGCAGCGGCATTGACGCCTGTCGAGAAATCACTGCGCTCATTCCCGAAACCAAAGTCATCATGCTCACCTCGTTCGCGGAAGACGACATGCTGTTTGAAGCCATTGCCGCCGGAGCCGCCGGTTACGTGCTCAAGCAAATCGGCGGCGATGATCTGGTGCGCGCGATCGAGTCCGTTGGGCGCGGCGAGGCGCTGCTCGATCCCACGCTCACGCAGCGCGTGTTCGCCCGCGTGCGCGAAGCCGCTCGCAAGGACGAAGCGGCCGCATTCACCGACCTCACCGATCAGGAACTCCGCGTGCTGGCCCAGGTGGCCGAGGGCAAGACCAACCGCGAAATCGCTCAGGCACTCTTTCTGGGCGAAGGCACGGTCCGCAATTACGTTTCTTCGATCTTGAGCAAGCTTCACCTCACCAATCGAGCCGAAGCCGCTGCCTATGCTGTCGAACACAGTCTGAAAGATTATCTCGACGAATAAAACCGATTCGCCTGTCATCGTCTAGCGGCGGCTGTTTTACCGGCAAGTTCAAGTCCTTCTGACATTCGCCGCCGCTGTAAATATTCCATAGATCAATTCTCGCCGACGATATTGCCGCGTGCAGATTGTTGCGCGAGTTTTTGTTTTGCTGCCAGGGGGAGGCAACGATGAGTGACCATCAGAAAGATAATGCAAGACCCGAAGGTGCAGCCGTCACGGCGATTCGCCGTGGATGGCAGCCGCTGCTCGATGGCTATCCGTGGTTTGCGGGCGAGAGCCGATACCCACTGCCCGCTTACTCGGAATTCATGCCGCCGCCGAGGCTGGGCCGCACTCCATACGGCGCCATTGATCTGCTGCTATTCTCCAAAGATGACCCGCATGGCTGGCATGTCTCCGAAATCGAGGAAGAGTACGAGATCAAGCCGGGACTGGAGAACATTGCCAGGCAGATCGTCGAGGCTGTGGTCAGGTTGGGCGAAGGCCAGCCGGCTTATCATATTTCCGGACACGGGGGCCTGAACCTCTTGAACAACCCTTACTGGCCGCCCGAACTGGCCGCGCGCGCCGGGCATCTTGCGCACGAACGCTATGTCGTCCTGTTGCCGCTGGCTCTCTCTAGAACACTGGATGACATGGGCCGCGTGCGCTGGACATTTTTTGGAGGCAGCGAGCAGGGGCCGGAGCGCGCTTTCTGGAAAAGCTTTTATTCGGCCCCCGATCAAGAGTTGCCCGAGCGGGAATCGCTTGCGTTCATCCTGCGACTCTTGTCCACTGTTTACGGCCAAAGCGCTGATCACCCGGCGCAACTGCACCAGATCGGTTTTCGGATTCTACCTTCGGAGCACGGTGCAAGGTTCCCTTATTGGGATCAAGACCCGCTACCAGCGTGGGCCCGACCTTATCTCATGCATGAGCACACCCCGGTTGAAGACGTTCGATATCTATTGACCTTCAGGCCATTCAGCCGCCTGCCTGACCAGGTGCGGGAGCGATACCTGGCGGGCAAACTATATCTCGTGCCATGTCCGTGCAGTCTGGTCCCTTGGGGAATGCCGACGTATCTGCGCCTTCAACAAGAGCTGCCGATGGCGATGCAAATACCTCTGCTGCGATGGGTTGCCCGGCATGGCGCGCCGACGGGCATCCGCGTTCCACAATCGGGCTGGCTACACGAGCCGCATCCGAACCTCAAGCCATCGCAAGTCCAAAAAGAGTTGGTGCTGGATACCTATCAGCGCACAAACCGCTGGAATCGCGTCCATCACTATGACGATGCGCTCGCGTTGAACCCTCGCGTGGATAAAGTCGCCCGCGTGTTGTTCAGCACTGCCCTCGATTCCATCGGCCTTTACGACAAACCCCTGGCGAGGAACTGTCAGATCTGGACTAAGGATTTCGAGTTGGTTCTGAATGGCCCGAATGCTACGCCCGCAGAGCTTCGGCAAGCGGAAGCGGCCTTGATCGAGGGCGGCCTCTTTGCGTATCGGTTTCTCTTTCCGGCGATGCAGGTCGGCCTGCACGAGGTCTATTGGCATCGGCCACTGGCGGCGTATTGGTCGCCGCGCTCGAAGCAAGTCGAGCTGCTGCAAGATGCGCCGCTCGGATACCTGACGGCCTATCGGACAGACTCGCCTGACCTGGCGCAGCCTGTCGAGTTGTGGCCGCGCTTGCTCCGGCGTGAGGTGTATCTGTTGGCCCTGCGAAACCTGGAACCCACTCACGATCACTATGCTCATCAGACGCCGCTGAATATTCTCTCACTTCTGGATAGCTGGCTTCTCATGGATGAGTGGCCTTTGCGGCGCAGCTTTGCTCACAGTCTGCTCAGAATCGCCAAGGATGAAACGCTTGACGAATGGCTGGCCTCGTTACCGGAACGAGCCAGTGATCCAAAGCAAGGCCGCCGCGTTCAGAAGGAATTGGAAAAAATCTTGGAGCCGCCGGATGCAGCGCAAGACTTGCCTCCATCCCTTACCTACGACGTGACCGCGACGCGCGCTTTCGAGGAGGCGTTCTGGCACGACATCCTGGATCTATCGCATGGCCGCTACGTCAACAAAGACAATGCCGACTGCGTGCAGGACCCGGCCACGCAGAGCAAGCTGGCTCATCATCAGCGTGACCTGGAACGCCTGGGCGATTATCTCATCGCTCGACACCGCAAGGCCATCGCCGGGGCCGGCATGGAGGGCAAAGCTGTGTGCGACGAGCTGCCGTTTCAATGGAAAACAGATTTCGACTTTTCGCTCTTTGGCGGATGGAAAAACAATCAAGAGGGACACACCTACGAACGCAATATCCTCGTAGTGATTCCGGGCAAGGATCGTAGTCAAGCCGTGGTCATGGCCGATCACTATGACACGGCGTACATGGAAGACCTGTATGAGCCATCGCGCGGCGGGTCTGGAGCTCGATTGGCCGCTGCCGGAGCGGACGACAATCATTCGGCGACGACCACACTTTTGCTGGCCGCGCCGATCTTGCTCAAGCTCGCAAAGGAAGGCCAGCTCGAGCGCGACGTTTGGCTGCTTCACCTCACGGGCGAAGAGTTTCCTTCGGACTGCATGGGCGCGCGCAACTTTTGCCAAGCCTTGGTCGAAAAGACGCTCAAGCTGCGGCTGGGCGATGACGATTGGATGGATTTATCCAACGTCGAGGTCGTGGGCGCTTTTGTGCTGGACATGATCGCGCACAACCGCGACAATGATCAGGATGTGTTTCAGATTTCGCCCGGCAAGAGCCGCGAGTCGCTTGGCATCGCTTACCAGGCGCACCTGGCCAACATGATCTGGAACGCCAAGACGAGCGAATGGAATTCAAACCCTGAAAGGCGAGGCAAGGGGCACGGCCAGCGCAGTAAAGATGGGCAGAAGCTGCCGGACACTGCGCTTCATCCGCGCCTGGACGGGGAGGTCAGGATGATTGATGACCCGGCCAGCTCGCTCTTCAACACTGACGGCCAGATTTTCTCTGACATCGGCGCGCCGGTGGTCCTGTTCATGGAAAACTATGACATCAACCGGACGGGCTACCACGACACGCACGACACGATAGAGAACATTGACCTCGATTATGGCGCTGCGGTGGCCGCCATCGCCATCGAAACAGTCGCTCGAACTGCCACACAGCCAAAGGCATGAGGCGTGAGACAAAAACGCCCCGGCGCAAGTGCCGAGGCGTTTGGCTCTTTAATCTTTGTGTTTTTGACGTGGAGAATCAGTTCACTATGCCTTGCATTGACCACGCACCGGTCTTGGTGATGGTGACGTTCGCCAGCTTGCCGCGCCAATCTCCTTGATTGTCTTCAAAGAACACCAGCTTGTTTGTCCGCGTGCGACCGCGCCACTTGCCTTTGTGCTCATCTTCCACCAACACCTCGACGCACTGATTCAGCAGTCGCGCATTGATCCCGCCCACAATGCGCTCCTGCAAATCTTCAATCGCTTTGCGGCGATGTTCCTTTTCTTCCGGCGGCACATCATCAGGCATCGTGCGTTGAGCGACTGTCTGTGGGCGAATGCTGTACTTGGCAATGTGCGCCACATCGAGTTTCAACTCGGCCAGCAGGTTGTATGTCGCCTGGAACTGTGCATCGGTCTCGCCAGGAAAGCCCACGATGATGTCCGTGGCAATCGAGCCACGGGGCAACTTGCACCGGATGCGCTCGACCAAGCGCCGGTAATCGTCGGCAGTGTAGCCGCGCTTCATCCGCGCCAGCACCTCGTCGTCGCCGGCCTGCACCGGCACTTCGATGTGCTCGCACACCTTGGGCAATTCCGCCACCGCGTCGAGCAGCTCGTCTGTCATCCAGCTGGGGTGGCTGGTCAAAAATCGAATTCGTTCCAGCCCATCGAGGTCATTTAGCAACCTCAGCAAATCTACCAACGGTGTCTCATTTTGAAATTTGACATTTGAAACACTTGCGCCTGCGCGCAGTGCAGGTGTTTGGTCTTTGAGATCATAGCCATACCGATCTACGATCTGTCCCAACAGCGTAATTTCTTTGACGCCCTGCGCCACAAGCGACTGTGCCTCAGTCACGATTCCGTCCACGCTGCGACTGCGCTCCACGCCGCGCCGGAAGGGAATGATGCAGAACGTGCAGGCGTGCGAACAACCCAGCACGACCGGCACGTGCGCCGCGACGAGCTTGCCGCGTTGATGCAGCGGCAAGACAATTTCGTAATCCTGAGCGGCAAAACGCTGCTCCACTTCAGCCTGCTCGACGGCCAGCCCCTCACGCTGGCGAATGAAATCCACCACGGGCGCGGGATCGCTGGGCGGCGCAAAAACATCCACCCAGGGGAAACGTTCCTTGAGCTTGCCATTATTCTTGACGCCCACCAAGCAGCCCATCACGCTAATGACGGTATCGGGGCGCTTGTCTTTGATCGGCCGTAGGGATTGCAGGTAGCTATACGCCTTGTCTTCCGCGCTCTGGCGCACGACGCACGTGTTGAGCACAATCACGTCCGCGTCAACCGCGCGCGACGTGCTTTCCAGTCCCAGCTTTTCAAACGCCGACTCGAGCCGCTGCGAGTCGGCGACGTTCATTTGACAACCTTCCGTCCAGACGTGGTATTTCATTGACCAATAAACCTCTTGTTTGACTGCCAACCGCCGACCACAAGTAAGAGTCAAGGGCAAAAGTTAGGGCAAACTTGCAGAGTGATGCGAGAGCGGATGCGAGTGGCGAGGATTGTACCGCTTTCGTGGTTGTGCGTCAAGGACGTGCAAGCTTTTGCCGCATGTGTAAGCCATGCGCTACAAGTTGCACTTGCGCTTGGGGAATTCCGGCTGATGATATATCCAGCGCGATGTGGCTACGGCAACACCGTAATCGTCACTGCTGGGCTGACCAACTCGCGCCCGTTTCGGTCCACGCCGCGAGCGGTAAAGGTGTGCGTGCCAGGCTCAAGCGTCCACAGCGCACGCACGGTGGCAGGTTGGTCAGTGAACGTGGCAATGGCTTGATCGTCCACCCACAAAGTCAGCGTGGCAAGTTGAACGTCGTTGCCAACCTGTGCAGACACGGGAATGCGCTGAGTCTCGCGCGGGGTGACCGGCGAAATCTGATAGACCGTGCCTTGATCGGGGTGAGTGATGCTTAGGTCTGAAGGGCTAGGGACTAGGCCCGTGGTTTGCGGTCTGCGGTCTGCGGTCTGCAACAAATCATTCGCCGTCTCGACGCCACTGTCCTTTGCCCACTCTAAGGCTTCGGATGGCAACACCAGCACGGTTTGCTCGATCACGCGGTTGGGCGGCGTGGTCACGCTGGCGAGTTGCCCGGTGACCGCATCAATTCTGAAACGGCGATAGAACGTGTCGAGTTGCACAGGCTGGGTGCCTTCGATAAAGATTTCGTTGCGCGTGAGCGGGCAGGGCGACTCTGGATTTGGTGGCAAGCCCGACATCGCGCAGACCTGGGCGCGTACCATTCCGGGCGGCTGTTGGAAATCGAGCGCCGGGCGACCGAGCAACGCCGTCTCCATGAAATCGTGCCAGATCGGTCCCGCGCCTGTGATGCCGGAGACGTTTTCCATTGGTTGGTTATCGGCATTGCCCACCCACACACCCACGACCAAATCCGGCGTATAGCCTAACGTCCAGTTGTCGCGCCAGTCGGACGTGGTGCCAGTCTTGGCCGCGGCGGGCCTGTCAAGCTTGAGCACGCTGCCTTCGCCGAACTCTGGGGCGCGCGCCTTGTCATCGCTCAGGATGCTGGTGATGAGATACGTCACGCGCGCGTCGAGCACGCGGTCGCCGGAATGATAGACCCACTGGTAACGCAGTTGACCGCGCGCGTCGGAAACGCGAGTCACCGCGACCGGCTCGACGCGCAAGCCTCCATTGGCAAAGGCCGCATAAGCCGCCGCCATGTCGAGCAAGCGCACCTCGCCGCCGCCCAGTGTGAGCGCCAACCCGTAACGTCCGCTGTCGCTGAATGTGCTGATACCCATCTGCCGCGCCAGTCGAATCATCGTATCCAGCCCGACGTGATCCAGCACTTTGACGGCAGGCAAGTTGTATGAACTGGCGAGAGCTTCGCGCGCGAGCACCGGGCCGTGATAGCGCAAGTCATAGTTGCGCGGCACATAAGGCTCGCCCTCTTTGGTCGTAAAGCTCGTGCGAACGTCGAGGATCATCGTCGCGGGCGTGTATGGATCATCCCGGCCTGGGTCGAACGCCGCCGCATACGTGATCGGCTTGATGGACGAGCCGGGCTGACGCAGCGCCAAGGTCGCATTGACCGCGCCGCTGATTTGGAGATTGAAATAGTCAGGGCTGCCGAGCATGGCGAGAATTTCGCCCGTGCGCGGATCGAGTGCGACGACGGCGGAGTTGTTGACGTTGCGCGGCGGCTTGTCTTGGCCGGGATGCTGCAACTCGTCCAGCTTGCGACGGACAATGTCTTGCGCCGCGTTTTGCCAATCTAGGTCGAGTGTCGTCGTGACGACCAGCCCGCCACGGTAAATCTCTTCCGGCGTAAAGTGATCTTCCAACCACGAGCGGACGTACATCACCCAATGCGGCGCTTCAATCGGGAACGGCACGGCAGCAAAGTGAAGCAACTCTTCTTTTGCCAGACGCGCATCGTCGGCACTGATATAGCCCTGCTTGACCATCAAGTCGAGCACGACCGTTTGACGATCACGTGCAACCTGCGGGTTCGCCAGCGGGTCATAGGTAGCAGGCGATTGAGGCAAGCCTGCCAGGAGCGCGCACTCGGACAAGTCTAATTCATCCGCGTGCTTGCTGAAATACGTTTGCGCCGCCGCCTCGATGCCGTAGGCCAGGTTGCCATAGTAAGCTTCGTTCAAATAGAACTCTAGAATCTGGTCTTTAGAATACGCGCGGGCCAATCGCCAGGCCAGGATGCTTTCGCGCAGCTTGCGCGTGAGCGTGCGCTGTGCCCGCTCCTGCGGCGAAAGCAGCAGGTTGCGCGCCAATTGCTGCGTGATGGTCGAGCCGCCGGAGAGCACTTCGCCGCCGCGCAAATTGATCCACACCGCGCGCATAATGGCGACCACGTCCACGCCGGGGTTGCTATAAAAGTTGGCGTCTTCGGTGGCGATAGTCGCTTGCCAGCACGCCAGCGGGATTTCGGAGAGCGGCACAGGCGTGTGACGGCCAACGTGAGGATCAGAGAGCGTGTAGAGCAACCGCCCATGCCGGTCGAGTATCTTGGTCGAGGGCAAAGCCAGATTCGAAGTGAGTGTATACAGTGAGGGCAAGTCAGCAAAGAGCCAGGCACGGATGCCTAGCACTGCTCCGGCGAGCAATGCCACAACCACCAACGGAATCCAGATTCGCTTTGGCATACGTTACACGTTCAGACTCATTATAAACCAAGCTGCCAGGATGCCAAGCCGAACAAGCCTTGCTGACTGTCATTCTGAGTGAGGCGACGCTTGCCCCCTTCAGAGGGTTGCGCTAAAATCTCTGGCAAGGGTCAAGCCTGAGAGGAGATTGACTATGACCAGGTTTACACAGGTCGTCAAGCGCACCGGAGCGATTGTCCCGTTTACGCCAGAGCGCATCACGAATGCGATTTATCGCGCGGCGGTGGCGGTGGGCGGCCACGACCGCGCTACGGCGGAAAAGCTCACCGAGCAGGTCATCGCCTACATGGAACAGCAAATGCCGCCCGACCACATTCCCGCCGTCGAAGAGATTCAGGACGCCGTCGAAAAAATACTCATCGAAAACGGTCACGCCAAGGTTGCCAAGCACTATATTCTTTATCGCGACGAGCGCGCTCGCGCTCGTCAGGCCAAAGCCGCGCTGGCGGCCAAGCCGTCGGGCAATATCCCGTGGCGCAAAATCTGGTACGTGCTCGACTGGGCTGTGGAGCACGGCGTCCACACGGTAGATGCGCTCAACGAGCGCGTCGCGCGCGGCGAATTTCCCGACGTCGTGCGTGAAGCGGACGCGGCCTATGAACAAGATGTGGAAAACGCGGCAGAACTCGTCAAGGCGCGGCGCGACAAAGTCAAAATCGTCATTATCGCCGGGCCATCATCCTCCGGCAAAACGACGACGACGATCAAGCTCGGCATGAGATTGGAGCACATCGGACTCAAGCTGGTCGCGCTCAACGTGGACAATTATTTCTTCGACCTGTCCCTGCACCCGAAGGACGAGTACGGTGATTATGATTTCGAGACGCCGCAGGCGCTTGACCTGGAACAGATCAACGAACATCTGGTGAAATTGATCGCCGGTGAAGAGGTGCAGATGCCGCAGTACGATTTCAAGAGCGGCACGCGGCGACCGACGACCACGCCTATGCGACTGGCAGAGAACGAGATCATTTTGATTGACAGCTTGCACGGGCTGTATCCCGATATGATGAAGACCATCCCTGACGAGCGCAAGTTTAAGTTGTATATCGAGACGCTCATCCAGATGAAAGGGCACGACGGCAAGTATATCCGCTGGACAGACCTGCGGCTGATGCGCCGGATGTTGCGCGACGCGGCTCACCGTTCCTACGATCCACAGCGGACGCTGGAGCACTGGCATTACGTTCGCAAGAGCGAATTGCGCCACATTATTCCCTACGTCAACACATGCGACTATATTGTCAACGGCGCGCTCAGTTATGAACTGCCTGTCTTCCGTCCCCGGCTGAGGGATCAATTCGCCCAATGGTCAACGCTGTACGACAACAACCCGCAACGCGAGGACGCCATGATTCGCGCCAAGCGAGTGTACGCACTGCTGCAAACGATCACGCCTGTCACGGACGACTCGCCCATCCCGTCTACCTCACACCTGCGCGAGTTCATCGGGGGAAGCAGCTACAAGTATTGACGATTTAGATTATAATCTTACGTGTCTCCAGCCCTCCCATGGAAGGAGCGCAGCGCGCTGATGAGCAAAGAAAACATCCTTGTCGTTGACGACGAAGTTCGCATCAACACTTTTATCCGCGAACTGATCACCAACGCAGGCTATCGCGCCGAACCGGCCTTCACCGGCGAAGAAGCGCTGGCGATCCTGCGTGGCCGCACGCCTCAATCCGACCAAGCGTTTGACCTCATCTTGCTCGACATCATGCTGCCTGGCATAGACGGCTACCAAGTCTGCCACACTGTCAAGTCCGACCCCGCGACCAAGGATGTTTCGATCATCATGCTCACCGCGATGGGCAAGGTGGCCGACCGGGCGCACGGTTTGGAAATCGGCGCAGACGATTACATCCCCAAGCCGTTCGACAATCGCGAGTTGCTCGCTCGCATCGAAGCGGTGCTTCGCGTGCGCCGCGCCGAGCAGCAGACTCGCCGCCGCAACCGTGAACTCGACGCACTCAACGCCGTGGCCGAGATGGTGGGCCGCGCCATCGAACTGCCCGACGTACTCAATACTGCGCTCGACCAGGTGCTCCGCGCGCTGGATGCAGAGGGTGGGACAATCACGCTGACCAGCCTCACCGGCTCGCAGACCGTCGCGGCCAAACGATGGGAGCGCCTCGATCTGAGCGTGGGCATGGAAGCAGCCGAGCAAGTCGCGCGGGATGGACAGGCTTTGTTGTGCACGATCCCGGTCGGCTCGGCGACGTGCAGCGCCGCGTGCGTGCCGCTGCGCAGCCGCGACCACGTCATTGGCACATTGCTCGTCGCCGGCGGGCGCGGCGCAGATGCGGACGCGATGGACTTGCTGGTCGCCATCGGGAATCAGGTTGGCGCAGCCGCCGAGCGAGCACGGTTGTATGAAACAGCACAAACCCGCAGCGAGGACCTGGCTGTGCTCAACGACATCACTCGCGCCATCACGTCCACACTCGATCTCGAAGACGTGTTGAGCGTTGCCATGCGCGGCATCCGCGAGTTCCTGCACGTTGAAGCAGGCGGGTTGGTGCTCGTGGACGACATGGCGGGTCAACTGGTGTTCCGCAAGATGTTGAGCCGCGAACAAGAATGGGATGCCGACCTGGCGCTCAAGCCGGGCGAGGGACTCGTGGGCCATGTCGTCGAAGAAAAGGAGCCGGTGCTGATCAACGACGCCCAATCCTACTCGCCGTATGCGGTCCAGATGGACAGCATCACCGGACTGACGACGCGCTCGGTGATGTGCGTGCCCATCGTCGTCAAAGGCAAAGCCATCGGCGCGATTGAGGTGATCAACAAGATCAACGGGCCATTCACGAACGACGACCTTGAAACGTTGTCGTTCCTGGCTGCCTCGGTGGGCGTGGCGGTGGAAAACGCGCGGCTGTATGGCGAGTTGGCGGCCTCTAAGCAAGAACTGGAGCGCTCACAAGCCCAACTCGTCCAGGCCGAAAAGCTGGCCGCCACCGGGCGGCTGGCCGCCAGCATGGCGCACGAAATCAACAACCCATTGCAAGCGATCCACAACTGCCTGCACCTCGTCATCCATCGTCCGCTGACGGAAGAGAAAAAAGTGCGCTACCTACAAATGGCCCAGGAAGAAGTTGAGCGGCTCACGGCCATCGTCACGCGGACGCTCGACTTTTATCGCCCATCCAGGGGCAAGGTTTCGCCCACACAGATCAACGACGTGATCGAATCGGTATTGGCGCTGGCCGGCAAAAAACTGCAGCACAGTCATGTCAAGGTGCAACGCAACCTCGCGCCAGACCTTCCCCCCATTCAAGCCGTGACCGATCAGGTCACACAGGTATTTCTCAATCTCGTCATCAACGCGACCGAGGCGATGGCGGAGGGCGGCGAGTTGACCATCACCACCGAGCGCCAGGATGACTGGGTTCGCGCGAGCTTTGCCGATACCGGTCCGGGCATCTCGCCCGAAGATGCCGACAAAATCTTTGAACCGTTCTACACCACCAAAGCGACCGGTACCGGGCTTGGTTTGGCAATCAGTTACGGGATCATTCAGCGGCACGGCGGGCAAATCACGGTGTACAGCGAGCCAGGTCACGGCGCAGCTTTTACCGTCGAATTGCCCATCGTCACAGACAAGCTGTAGCACACCGCATCGTTTTGCTTTAGGGAGTAAACATGGAACTGCGAGAATCCCCCCTGCCTCGCATCCTCGTCGTGGACGACGAAGCAGTGATGCGAGCCACGCTGGAAGAATTTCTCGGCGGCTCGGGCTATCAAGTGGCGACGGCGGCCAACGGCGAAGCCGCGCTCACCGAGCTGCAACGCAAGCCGGTTGACCTGATGCTGCTCGACCTGCGCATGGACGGTCTGGACGGTCTGCAAGTCATCGAAGCCGCGCGCCAAATCGCGCCGGACACCGTCATCGTGATGCTGACGGCGCATGGCAGCATGGAGTCGGCCATTGCGGCGATGCGGCGCGGCGCGTTCGATTATCTGCTCAAACCGTGCCAGATGCCGGAAATCCTGGAAGCCGTCCAGCGCGGGCTGGCGCATCGAGCGCAAAGCATGCGGCAGCGCGACCTGGTGCTGTTGATGCAGCGCGCCATTCAAGAGCTTTCGATCCCCGGCACAGTGGCCGCCGAATCAGCAGGTTCGGATCGGTTCCTCCAGTCGCGCGGCATCAGCCTCGATCTGCAACGCCATGTCGCCACCGCTCACGGCAAATTGCTCGACCTGACGTTGACCGAGTTCAAACTGTTGGCCTACCTGATGCAGCGGCCCGATCAAGTCATCGCGCCGCGCGAATTGGTGGGCGCGGTTCAAGGCTACGAAGCCGACGAGTACGAAGCGCGCGCGATCGTCCGCGTCCACGTCCGCCGACTGCGCCAAAAGCTCGAGCCTGATCCCGATAACCCCGAATACGTTCTCAACGTGCGAGGCGTTGGGTATCTGTTCGCCAGCGTCAGGCCGCCCCAGTAAAAAACTCAAGAGACACGCGAACTCAAGGTGAAGAGCTACCGAGAAGCGTTGACACCCTCTGCTTTCCGCCGCTGCACAAACGAAAAGGGGCGACTTGGTGTCGCCCCTCGCTTTTGTCGCCGCGGCAATTACTCTATCAACTTGGCCACCACCTTTGCCCAGCGCGCCATCAATTCCAACGCCACGCCAAGCTTGGCCTGCTTGTTCACCACAGTAACCAGCACCGCGTGCGGTCCCGCCGGAACCGCCGCAATCGTTCCCTCGCTGGCGTCCACAACGATGCGCTGCAACGTCCCCTGCAACAAACGTTGAACGGCTTTATCCGCAAGGTCGAACAGGTTGGACGCAATCGGGCCGACCATCTCGCCTTCGTCAATGGTCGAGGCGACGAGAAAGCCTTCGTTGCTGACGAGCACCGCGCCGCGAATATCCGGCGTTTGCTTCGTCAGGTCTTCGAGCGAACGATGGAGTCGGGCAGAACGGCTTTGTCTGGGATCCATGTTTCATTCTCCAGTGGCATCTGCTTGATACGCCTTGTATTCTACCAGAGATTGGCGCGAAACGTAAAACGTGATGTGTGCTTCGATCACGCATCACGTTTCACGCATTACGGCAGCATCGGCGCCTTGACGCCAGCCTTTTTGGCGAACTCGATCGCTTCGGGATACCCGGCATCCACGTGACGGATGACGCCCATGCCGGGATCGGTGGTCAAGACGCGCTTGAGCCGCGCGGCAGCTTCCGGCGTGCCATCGGCTACAATGACCTGACCCGCGTGCAGACTGTAGCCGATGCCGACGCCGCCGCCGTGATGAACCGAGACCCACGTCGCCCCGCCCACGGCGTTGATGAGCGCGTTGAGGATCGGCCAGTCCGCAATCGCATCCGAGCCATCACGCATCCCCTCGGTCTCGCGGCGCGGCGAAGCAACGCTGCCCGAATCGAGGTGATCGCGTCCGATGACGATGGGCGCGGACACCTCGCCTTTCGCCACCAGCTCGTTGAATTTCAGTCCGGCCTTGTCGCGCTCCCCATAGCCCAGCCAGCAAATGCGCGCGGGCAAGCCCTGGAACGCAACACGCTTTTGCGCCATCCGAATCCACCGTTCAAGCAACTTGTTCTCTGGAAAGAGCTTGAGGATGGCTTCGTCGGTACGGAACAAATCGTTTTCATCGCCCGAAAGCGCCACCCAGCGGAACGGGCCTTTACCTTCGCAAAACAACGGGCGGATGTAGGCCGGAACAAAACCGGGATAGCTGAAAGCATCCTTGACGCCGGCATCGTAAGCGCGCTGGCGCAAGTTGTTTCCGTAATCGAATACGACGCTGCCGCGCTGCTGCATGTCGAGCATCGCCTGGCAGTGAGCCGCCATCGCCTGATGTGAGCGGCGGCTATAAGTCTGCGGATCGCGCTCGCGCAGTTCGGCGGCCTGCTCCAACGTCATGCCGTTCGGGATGTACATCAGCGGGTCGTGCGCGCAGGTCTGATCGGTGACGACGTCTGGCACGACGCCGCGCAGTACCAGCTCAGGAAACACGTCGGCGGCGTTGGCGATGAGCGCGATGGATGTCGGCTCGCCTTTCTCTTTGCACTCTTCGACCAGCATCATCGCTTCTTCCAGCGTGTCCACGACCACATCCACATAGCGCGTCTCGAGACGGCGTTGCGCGCGAGCCGGGTCAACTTCCACGCACAGGCCCACGCCCTCGTTCATCGTGATGGCGAGCGGTTGAGCGCCGCCCATGCCGCCCAGTCCTGCCGTCAGCACAAATTTGCCGCGCAAGCTGCCCCAGCCATGTTGAGCCGCCAGCGCCGCCAACGTCTCGTAGGTGCCTTGCAGAATGCCCTGCGTGCCGATGTAAATCCACGAGCCGGCCGTCATCTGGCCGTACATGATGAGACCTTCTTTTTCCCACTTGTCAAAGTTTTCCTGTGTGGCCCAGGCCGGGACGATATTCGAATTGGCGAGCAGGACGCGCGGCGCGTCGGGATGCGTTTTAAAAACGCCGACCGGCTTGCCGGACTGGACGAGCAGCGTCTCGTCGCCTTCGAGTTCCTTGAGCGTGGCGACAATCGCGTCGAAACATTTCCAATTTCGGGCGGCGCGGCCTCGCCCGCCATAGACAATCAACTCGTCCGGCTTTTCGGCCACGTCCGGATCGAGATTGTTCATCAACATGCGCAGAGCCGCTTCTTGTTGCCAGCCCTTGCATGAAATCTGTGTGCCGCGTGGAGCGCGAATGATGCGAGTCATGTTTGACCTCCCATCAACACTTTCGTCTATGAGACAAAGTTCAATTGCGAAGAATTGTCGCACAAATCGCATTACAATTCAAGTCAGTGGGATTTCAGCGTTTGATGGTATACTTGTTACTCCGTAGCGTTCACACTCTCGCAACAGGGAGAACACCATGACTCGAAGAATTCTTCTGTTGATGGCGGACACCGGCGGCGGACACCGTTCCTGTGCCGAAGCCGTGCTCGAGGCGATGCAGCGCAGACCGGCCAACAACTGCGAGGTCGAGATGGTGGACGCGCTGATCGGATACGCGCCGTTCCCCATCAACAAGCTTGACCGCCTGTATCCCTACATGACACGTTTCAGCAAGGTGACCTGGGAGCCTGCTTACCGGCTCACCAACACGCCCGACCGGGCGCGCTTTTTGATGCGCACGGCCTGGCCGATTGCACAGGAAACCGCGCGCAAAGTCCTGGTGAGTCACCCCGCCGACCTCATCGTCTCTTTCCATCCACTCTACAATCACGCCATGCTGTGGGCCAAAGAGGAGGAAAAGAACGATACGCCCATCGCCACCATGGTCACCGATATGGCGACGCTTCACGCGGTGTGGTGCGCGCCGGGCATGGTGCGCTACATGGTGCCCACCGAGCAGGCGGCCCGATTGGCCGTTGGCTATGGAGTGGAACGGAGCCAGCTAGACGTCACGGGCCTTCCGATCAGCCGCCGCTTTGCCGAACTGGCTGGGCGACCGAGAAATCAAGTGCGCCGCAACCTCGACCTCGATCCAGATCTGCCCACCGTCCTAGTGATGGGCGGCGGGCAAGGGATGGGCCGCATGTATCAGATCGCGCGGGCGCTCGCCTCGATCAAGATGGAGTTTCAAATGATCGTTGTCGCCGGGCGCAATCCGGCCCTCAAGCTTCAACTGCAGCTAGCCGATTGGAAGATCCCCGTCCGCATCTATGGCTTTACGCGCGAGATTCCCGTGTTGATGGCCGCTTCCGACGTGCTGGTAACCAAGGCCGGGCCAAGCACCGTGGCCGAGGCGTTGGCCATGGGCTTGCCGATGATCATCAGCGGGTACATTCCGGGGCAGGAAGATGGCAACATGAAGATCGTCGTGCGCGGCAAGGCCGGCGTGTATGCGCCCAAGCCCAAACAAATGGCGCACGCATTGCGCGAGTGGCTCTCGTCGGGCAGCCAGGCACTCGCCGAGTACGCGGAAAACGCGCGCAAGATAGGTCACCCCGAAGCCGCCGATAAGGTCGCAGGCATCATCTGCAAGCTGGTGGGATGCGGAGAGACGCCAGAATGATCAGCGTTGAGCAGGCCCGCTTGTTTTATTCGAAAGGTGATGCAGCACACGACTTTGAGCACGTCCTGCGCGTCACCACGCTCGCCGTCAAGATTGCCGAGGCAGAAGGCGCGGATGTGGAAATCGTGCAGGCTGCCGCCTTGCTGCACGACATCGGCCTGGACAACGGACGCGTAGGGCACGAAGAGGCTGCTGCGCAGCGCGCGTACGAAATCCTGGCCGGCCAGCCGAGGGAAAAAGTGGATGCCGTGGCGCAGGCGATTCGCAGTCATCGCTTCCGCGCCGGGCCGCCGCCGCAGACACTCGAAGCCAAGTGCCTGTTCGACGCAGACAAGCTCGACGCCATCGGCGCGATTGGAGTGGGACGCGCATTCTCTTTCAGCGGCGCGCACGGCCAACCGCTCTGGGCCAAAGTGCCAAGCGATTATCTGGAGGGCGAATCGCGCGAGCACACGCCCGTCCACGAGTTCGCCGTCAAGCTCGCCAAGATCAAAGACCGGCTCACGACCGAGACCGGCCGGCGCATCGGCCAAGAACGTCACGAATTCATGGCAACATTCTTTGCGCGGCTGGAGCGGGAGGTCAAAGGAGAGGCATAAACACAAGACCTTCGAGGATTGAGAAACTTCGAAGGTCTTTGTGAGCCGGGCAGGACTCGAACCTGCAGCCCTGGGCTTAAAAGGCCCCTGCTCTGCCATTGAGCTACCGGCCCGCGCGCGAGAGTATAACACAGCGGCATAAGGCTGTCAAACAAAATCGTTTGTTATTTCCAGTCGGTGCCGATGATGACTTTGATGTCTGTGTCGCCTCCCGCGTCTGCGCCAGTGACGACAGCAGATTCCGGCAATCCCAATGTGCGCGCTACAACGCGCGCGCTTGCGAGCTGGCCCGTATAGACCACCACGAGCGTTTGAGAATAGACCCGGTCGGCAGTCCCGATTGAACTCACCTGAAGATTTTTCGCCTTGAGCCGGTCGGCGGCTTGTGCTGCCACCCCATTCGTTCGCGTGCCATTGAGCACGACAATGCGCGCCGATTCTGCGCCCGTCTGTGCGGCTTCATCGCCAAGTGAGGGCGGCGCAGTGAAAATCAGGCCGTGCAGCACCGACATCTTGGCGCGGTCGGGGATCAACACATTAGCGCCTTGCGGCGTCGTCCAGGTGCTCGTCATGCTCTGGTCAATCGTGGCCGCGCGGATCTGCGAACGATCAATCTCGCTTGCCAGTTGAGCCAGGCGTATCAGTTGATCGAGCGTGAGGTCGGTCTGAATGCTGTTGCCCATCGTCGCAGCAAAATCTTTTGCGCGCGGCAGCAGCTTGGGCAGCAGGCCCAGATTCGTGACTTGGTCCCTCACCGCCAACATCAACTGTTGCTGACGACGCATCCGCTCAAAGTCGGAGCTGCCGTGCCGGGCGCGCGCATACTTGAGCGCGAGCGCGCCATCCATGTGCTGCCATCCGGCAGGAATGTGCAGTGGATCGTAACCATAGTTCATGTTGGGGTATAGCGGATCATTGATCTCGTTCTCGACATACACATCCACGCCGCCAATCAGATCAATCATCTGCTGAAAGGCCGTAAAGTTGACGCGCAGGTAATAGTGGATCGGCTCGCCCAAATTGTATTGCACGGTTTTTTTCGCCAGCGTCGGGCCGCCGCCTGGAACCTTGTTCAGATCGCCATAGACGTAAGCCGTGTTGATGCGATCCATGCCATAGCCGGGTATCTCGACCCACAGATCACGTGGAATCGAAAGAACGCCGGCGCTCTTGGACTGCGGATCAACGCTCACGACGATCATGGTGTCGGTGCGCCACGGACCTTTTTCGCCGGGCCGCTGGTCAACACCCATGACCAGGATGTTTACCCTTTCCTTACCATTCCAATATGGGTACTCGTTGCGCGCAGCGTCTGCGCCAACGCCGATGCCTCCAACCGGCGGCAGGGCGGGCGAGATGCCTTCCATCCATGCGCTGCGAACCACGTTGACGAGTGTAAACGCCGAAACACTCAGCGCAACGCAGAATATGACGATGATCAAGACCAGGACCGAACAGGGCAGCCCGGTTGTCCGTGTGCGATTCACAGGTCGTTGCAAGTTATCCGCTCTCATTCCACTCGCTGCCAATTGATGTCAACAGCTTTTCCACGATGAATCAACACTGGCGGGATTATGCCACGAACCAGTTGATTGAGCAACAGGGCAATCTTAAAGATTCTACGTTTTAAGGTCGAATTGTTTTTTGACCATTGTCAAAGGTATAGGATTTCTGGTAGAATGTGATTCGCATGCTCAGTCTGCAAGAGAGTTTAAAAGTCAAGGCAATCACGAACACATCTAACTGACGGTTGGTCTGACCGTCAGTTTTTGCCTCTGTCAATCTGAGCAGATCAAGTTGCACTGGTGCATTTGCTCCCCCGCATTTCGCCGGTTGCAAGATCATAAGACTCTCACCCATACCTTTCACGCAGGACAAGTTCGGTCATATGAGTCTGGTCGCATCCGACTTTCAACATGACTCTTATCGCGCGTCTGATCTCCAAGGAGCGCCCATGAAGCCTGCGCAGATTTGGCAGACCGCGCTAGGTGAGCTACAATTGCAACTGACGGGCGCCACTTACAACACCTGGCTAGGGCGCACCAGTTTGATCGCTTACGAAGACGGCACTTTTATCATCGGCGTCCACAACGGGTACGCCAAAGATTGGCTGGAGAACCGCTTGCTCTCGATGGTCAAGCGAACGCTGACCGGCATCATCGGGCGAAGCGTGGAGGTGCGTTTCGTGGTATGGAACAAAGAACCCAACATAGAGGCGGACACAGGCAGGCCGTTGCTTCAGCCGCCGTCGCCGCCTCCCGCAGCCCAGTTTGTAAGCGCGCCGCCGCCTCAGACGGCTCGCGATCTTGGCCTGAATCTACGTTACACGTTTGATACGTTCGTCATCGGCGCCAGCAATCGGCTGGCTCACGCGGCTTCACTGGCCGTCGTCGAAAAACCGGCCACGGCATACAACCCGCTTTTCCTGTACGGCGGCGTGGGACTGGGCAAGACACACCTGCTGCACGCGATCGGACACTCGTATCGCTCGCGCAACCTGGAGGTGCTCTACACGTCGTCCGAGCAATTCACCAACGACCTCATCAATGCCATCCGGATGCAGACAACCGACGAGTTCCGCAACAAGTACCGCACGGCCGACATTTTGCTGATTGACGACATCCAGTTCATTGCCGGCAAAGAATCCACTCAGGAAGAATTCTTTCACACGTTCAACACGCTGCACATCAACGGCAAGCAAATCGTCATGACCAGTGACCGCCCGCCGAAGGCAATGGTCACTTTGGAAGAGCGGCTACGCAGCCGATGTGAATGGGGCTTGATCGCCGACATCCAGCCGCCCGACCTCGAGACGCGCATGGCGATTCTGCGCGCCAAAGCCGAAAGCCTGCCGTTGCCAGTGCCAGATGAAGTGATCGAGCTGATTGCGCGTCAGGTGCAAAGCAACATCCGAGAGTTGGAAGGTACGCTCAATCGAGTTGTCGCCAATTCACAATTGACCAATGTCCCGCTGACTATCGAAACCGCGACGTCCACATTGTCGGGCCTCCTGGCGCGCCCCACTTCTGTTTCAGTGGACCAAATCATCCGCGTGGTTGCATTGTATTATGGAATTGATGTTGCGGCGCTGTGCGGCCAAAGCCGCAGCAGAGAGACGGTCAGGCCGAGGCACATTGCCATGTACCTGGCACGTGAAATCGCCGGAGCTTCCTTGCCACAAATTGGCGCGGCAATGGGAGGACGAGATCACACGACAATCTTGCACGGCGTCAACAAGATCACCGAAGAAATCGAACACGAAGACACCTTGCGGCGCGAAGTGTTTGCCATCCGGGAAAAGTTGTATCGTAATGAACGGACTTGACCAACTGCCAATCACTGGCCGGGGCCATGTCCCCGGCCTTTTTTGTTCCTCGTCCAGAGAAGTTATTCTTATGTGAACCCGTGTTGTGTATGCCAAAATTCGATTTACGTCACTCCCCATTGTGGAAAACCCCCCTATAACTGTGGAAAACAAGGGTCATTTGTGGATAACTATCATTATAGCAAGTTGTTGTGTAAACTACTAAACCATATATGGGGGTATCAAAATCTGAATTTCCTAAATGTGGCAATGTCTTATGATGACTTTTAGTGCAATTTTTGCATACGAATCTGGCTGAAAAGGTTTGCACAGCCCGTCCCCAACTAGCCAATTTTTGTTTTTGAGGTCTTGCCCCATTACTGGCGTTCAAAT